>Ga0074193_1000110_pt1 | contig 146915 bp, 85 predicted proteins | sample EPASupsiteHSE605_FD_64523 | JGI IMG/M metagenome (GOLD analysis project Ga0074193, IMG submission 64523) | Bioremediated contaminated groundwater from EPA Superfund site, New Mexico - Sample HSE6-05 | ecosystem: Environmental > Aquatic > Deep subsurface > Groundwater > Contaminated ... | reverse complement strand
TTATTTTTGAGACTAAAACGATTTTTTTATGAATAACGTTCTCATTTTAGATAAATGGCTCGTCAGCAAGCTGATCCCTCATTTGTATTGAATTTCTTCACAGAAGAACTGAATAGTGATAATGTTCATCATCGACTTTTTGCAGCGAATAACATTTCTCTTGTAGCAGCAGCGATGGGTCCAGAGCATGCTCGAAACGAGTTAATGCAGTTTTTGTTAAGTGCTAATCAACTTGATGGGGAAGTTCAAATGAGTCTTGCAAATTGTTTAGGTTCGTTAGTTAAGTACGTTGGTGGTCCAGAGTTTGCGCACGTTCTTCTTGGTCCTTTGAAAATTCTTGCATCAGCAGAAGAATCTATTGTTCGAGAGCGTGCTATTGAATCTATGGGAGCTGTTTGTGGTCAGATTCCTAGTAGTAGTGCGGATACTAACTTGATGAGCACTGCTCGAGACCTTGCTACAGCTGAATTTTTCACAGCTCGTTCATCTGCATGTGCATTTATTGTTAAAATTTATGGTAAGGTTAATGAAGCTAACAAGAATAATCTTCGTCAAATTTATCGTACACTTGTTAAAGATGAAACTCCTATGGTTCGTCGTAGTGCATTGAAACATCTTCCTCAATTATGTGAATCCCTTCCAGCCCCAATTATTATTTCTGAAATTGCTAAAGAAATTTTGATGCCTTCATCTAATGATGATGAAGATTCAGTTCGTCTTCTTCTTCCAGCATCACTTTCAGTTATTAGTAGTAAGTTGAGCGAAAGTGAACGAAATTCATTAATAGTTTCATTAGGTAAAATACTTGTTAAAGATGGTAGTTGGCGTGTTCGTTCAGCATTTGCTAATGAGCTTCCAACTATTTGCAAACCATTTGCAGTTGAAACCGTTATGAGCGAATTATGTAATCTGTTATTTAGGTTATTGCGTGATCCAGAAGCCGAAACTAAGACAGCAGCATGTAAAGCAGTTTCTGGAATTTTGCCAATATTAGTTAAAGAGGAATCATATGTATCTACAAAATTCCTTCCCGAAATTAGTAGTCTTACATCGGATGGAGCTCCTCAAGTTCGTCGTGAAGTTGCACTTCATTTAATGGAGTTTGCACCTATAGTTGGTAATCATAACACAGTGAATTCTATTGTTCCATTATTTATACAAATTTTGCATGAGAATGATTATGAAGCTAGCGTTGCTTTATTATCATCTTTATTATCACATATTAATGAAGTTGATCTTGGTTCTATTACATCAGCTATTCTTCCTGTTATTCTTGAGAAATCAGGAGAAACACATTGGCGTGTTAAAATTGTTATGATCAAACTTATTCCATCATTTGCGCGAGTTTTAGGTCTTGAAGATTTTGGAAAGAAACTGTTTCCATTAATCAATACATGGCTTTCAGATTCTATTTTCAGTGTTCGAGATATGATGTCTCAACAAATTGGAGAATTAGTTCATTTATTTGGAGTTGATTGGTGTATTCAATCTATAGTTCCTATTATTCTTCAATTCAAATCTAATCAAAATTATTTAATTCGTCAAGTTACTCTTATGTGTATTAGTCGTCTTCAAGGATCTCTTCAAATGGGTGTTTTTGTAAAACAATTCCTTCCTACGGTTCTTCATATGGCAGGTGATCGAGTTGCTAATGTTAAGTTTATGGTAGCTAAGACTCTTTTGCTTTTCTTAGGAACAAACGAACCTAAAGTTAATCAACAAATTCAAGCATGTCTTAAAACCCTTTCTAATGACTTAGACACAGATGTTAAATACTTTGCATGCATGGCTCTTCTTAAATGCCAGTAAATGATAATCATATTGTATCTCTCCTGTTTCTTCTTCTTCTTTTTTATTATTGGATTAAGACTAGAAATCAAAATCGAAAATGTCTTCAAGTGCAATTCTACAATTGAAAGATGTGTTTTCGAGACTTATTGATATGAAATTCGATGATGATTTGCGGATGCTATGCTCTTCGGCTCTTTTTGCAATAAATGAACCACGCTTTCAAACTCCAATAATTTCAATAGAGAACCCCAAAAAGAATCTTTGATGATAAGTTGAATACATATTCAAGAAAGAAACATGTCTCGGTATTTAAATAAGCATATAAAAAGGCAATAGTATCACAAAAAACATGTTATGAACTCGAGATATTGGAGAACTATACTCAATATAAGTATAAGGGGCATGAGCATAGCACTTATAAGATCCAAAATGGGACAAAACATGACTTTTTGTACTCCCTTTAGTAGAAATAAAAGTAACAGTACCAATAAGATAGGGAGAACCCCAATTATAATTAATAGTAGAAAAATAGCTAGAATAGGAATTTTTGATTCGTATTATGCCACCATCTGCCGTACTGAATAACACTCCCCCAGTATTGCCAGAAATCACATTCTCTTCAATCATAATATTGGAATTTGTCCTGGAATAATATGTACTAAAATCAGAAGATGTTTGAGTATTGCTAAATACATTAACTCTAAACGATGTACCAATAATTGAGTCATACCAAATACATATATACTTCTGTGCATGATTATTTGCAACAGTGGAATATGAAAAGTTAGCATATATGCCATTAGTAAACCTTATTCCGGACCCTTCTGATACACTATTTCGAGAAGAGTTAATGTAAGTGCATTCAATTTCTCCTTTGGAACAACATAAAGGGAAATCACCGGTATATGGACGAACAAACGCACAATGTGAATATGATGTGTAAAAGACTTTTGATTGTTGAAAACCAGATATCTCTGCAAATTGTTGCCTATAGGCAGAACAATTAACACCACAAACCATATTCAATGAAATACAGAATGAATATGCCCAAATGGCTCCACCAAGTTTAGATGGTGCGGTACAGTACTCAAATAATGAATTTTCAACCAGAATATAAGAATTATTCGAATAAATATATATTCCTCCTCCATTCGATAATGGATTGTTCAGATTTTTAAACAAACAAGATAAAATGTGATAATTAGATGAATTAAAACTTAAGCGATCCCCATTATTAACAACACTGGTAACAGAAACACTATCAGGGAAAAAATTGCTCACGGATAAGCAAAATAGTAGTGAGATCATTTTAAATGCTGTAACAGAACTATTTATTTAGTCACAATTTTTTTCATTGTGACAGGCCTTGCAACTGATGTGCGCAATCCAGACACACCTCCACCGACTCTGCTTCCAGGAACAAAGTGAGGGACTTTATTGGATGATCCATTCTTGCTAATTCTTGTGTCTCCAAGTGTTGTTTTCTTTGAAACGGATGGAAGAAGCTTTGTTGATGGTGTTGGAGACATTTCTTTAGTAACAACGAGTGATTTCTTTGATTTGATGCTTGGAAGTCCCTTTTTACCCAAAATCCTAAGAGTTTGGTTAATGGAGAATGCAGCATCAGATGTTGACCTGAGATCGGAATTAATCTCTAGTTTGGGTTCGTTTCTGTCAAATAGATCATCAACTTTCCTGATACTAATTCGATACGACAGTGGATGTGTATATGTGTACTGAGGAGAAACTCCATCTAGGAAAGGATGAGCCAGTGCTTGATCTATTGTGAGTCTTTTGTTGAAGTCAACATTCATCAATCCCCTAATCATATCTTGTGCCACTGAACTAAGCCCCGAGGGAATCGAATACTCGCCTTTCCTAATCTGTTGAAATAGCTGGGTTTGGTTTCTTTTGGTCCATGGGAGCTGCCCTGTCAGCATTGCATATAAAATGACTCCTATACTCCAAACATCTGTGGTTTTCCCATCATATGGCTTGCCAGATATGCATTCAGGAGAAGCATAGCAAGGGGAGCCGCAAGGAGTAGTAACCAATCCGTTATTCCCTATGAACCTTGAAAGACCAAAATCAGATAATCTAACTTTACCAAATTGATCTATTAGTAAATTTTCGGGTTTCAAATCCCTATGACTAACTCCGACAGAATGAACGTAATTTAGAGTTTCGAGTATTTGCTTTAGCATTGGCTTGGCTTCCTGCTCTTTGAGATGCTGCCTATCTACAATAAACTGAAACAACTCTCCATTCGGACAAAACTCCATAATAATGTAATAATTCAAATCATCCTTAAGGAGGTCGAATAACTCGACAATACCAGGATGATGCATCTGCTGATTAATTCTAATTTCGATTTCAAACCTTTCTTCCAAGTTGATTGTGTTAAGCCGCGCTTTCGGAACAATCTTACACGCAAAGTACTCCCCAGTATCAATCTTTTTTACAAGTTTTACCACAGAAAAGGCTCCATCACCAACTGTCCCGTGGAATATATAAGGACCAATCTGTTTGGGCTGAATCACTTGTAGAGAATCCATTTTATTAGGGGATTTGTATATTTTATTCTTCTTCTCAATTTTTTCAGAACCGAAACAATAAAATTATTTGATATATTTACAAAAAATTAAATTGAAAAAGTGGTTAGTATAAAGAGGCGGGTCTAGGATCTTTCAAAGGTGGCGGTGTTTTCTATGGCGATTTTGAAAGCTCTGTACATTTTCTGTTCTGATGAGAACTGAGGGAGGTATAGTCTATAGAAGCATGTTGATGCGCTTGGAAGCTTTGAGTCGATAGCTGCCGGGTCGTCATACACTGTAAGAAATGGGTTTTGGGGGTCCCTTGGTATGGATGATGTTCCTGTCACAAATTGGAGCAATAATGATTTCTCCTGCTCTGTCATGATGGAGACGGTTTTCCAAAACATCTCCTTTTGTTTGGTTAAGACTCCGCTAAACTTTGATAAGCTTTTGAGTCGCTCAACATCTATAGTCCGTTCCCCACATGCCAAATTTTCAATCAAATCTGGTGTAATGTATTTCATCGGGCTTATATTCAGATTATTCCAGAATCCCTCATACATTGGCTCAAGATAACTCTTTAATTCTCTCAATCTAAATGAGGTTGCAGCTGCAATATAACGCTGAATTGTATTAAACTGGATGAACTCTGAACGTATCCCTGAATTTACTGGCTCTCCTTTCGAGTTTATTATTGATGAGCTCATCCTGAATGTGCTATTAAACTGCTCTTCGGAGATCTGAGAATTTACAGCATCCTCTAAGCTAGTAATTTGATGATGAAATGTCTCATCAATACTATAAATATCGGCAATATCAATTGTTCGATAACATAAAAACTTCCACACAATAGGTGCGAGATAAAAAATTTGAACCATTCCTGACCGTATGGTAATAGCAATTAGAGCTCCAATTGCTTTTAATACCATTACTGGATTTGGAAGATTGATTGAGGGATATGGGATTAAGCACTCTCTAAATGAACCAACATTATTCCTGCCATTAGGTGTTTTAATAAATATCCCTGTATTTTCATTATGGATATCTTTCACTAATTCGGATGCCAAATCTCGAGATAATCCACCACAATCAATGCCATTTTCTCCTTCAAATTCAACATGAAAAGGATTTAAACTGTTTCTAAAGGTTCTATCAGGTATATACTGAACAGAAAATTGATATATCATTGATCTGGATAATTTTCTTAATACACCTGCTCTAACTTCAAGACCGTCTCTTCTAGATATTCTGAGTTCACCTCTGATTGATGAGTTGTGTTCTGCTACTTTTTCAATAAATTTTTGGGATCTATATCGATTTGATATTGAGGAAAACAAATCAATATACTGATCATTCTCTAATTTTGATGGATCATAGTATATGCTTCTATTAATAAAAACTACCAGCATGAGTCTAATATATAATAAATGAGGAGGTGAAGTATGAGAAAACCTGCATATTACTTCTGGATTCCGTAGGGTAAAATCTGGTCTTTGTGAATTTTCTTCGATCATTTTTAGCATTTCTTGGTCTTCTTTATAAGATAATACATTAAATAATAAATCCATATCAAATTTGTACCTTTTAATGCACTTGACAAATAAATCATAGTTGTCCACTTTTTGGCATCCCATTATCTTCACATTGTTATTATACTGAATAGGCATTTCAAATTTAACAAATAACCGAGAATTGGAAACTTCTATTCGATCTTTGAGCAGGCGCTGTTTCTTATTAACGAAACTGGCATCCTCAGAAATGTATATCTTGGAAATGTTTTTTGGAAAATCATTCAAATAAATGAGAATTTTTGGTGGAACGAATTCGAAAAACTCAATAAGAAGAGTATCATTCGAATATAAAGAAATTTGACACGGAGGGAAGATATTAAGAGATTCCAACCATTCATTGATTATTAAGTGGTTTGGAATAGATAACCTATTTTCAAATTTTTTATATAATCTACATATTTTAGCAATTGAGGCATCCACTTCATCAATCGAAATGTTATTATCAGGTAATAATGGTAATGGTAAAATAAAACCATCTTCCCTAATGGACTCCGTAAATGATTGTGATTCAGGGTTTTGAATAATTGAAATAAGTAAAGCACTTTGCTTATCAAAAACACAATCAAATAAAGATGAGGCCATTTGAATAAAATCTGATTGTTCTCGGGTACTAGGTGTAATTGACCTAATTAAGTTAATAATTGGGAGCATGTTTGGACCATCTTTCATATTAAAAGGAAAGAGGGTCGTAATAAAATTCATAATTTCTCCAAAATGAGAATAGAAGAAGGGAGATCCAGCAAATGATGCAACTATTACTTCTTTGATGATATCAAAAACCGAGTCATTAACAATAGATTTATCAATTTTTTCAACATTATCTTTTAAAAATAGCATAAAATGCTTAAAATTAATGGCTGTCTCAAGAAATGTTCCAAAAATGGAATGTTTTGATTTTAGAGGTATTATTAGCATCCTTTCACATGTGTTGATACCTTTAGAATACATTCTTGTATAACCATATGATCCTGTATGTTTTTGGTTAGGATAAACATATATTATATCATTAACAATAGGCAATCTGTAGTTAATAAGAAACGGAAAAAGAATTAATGAACCCAATTCAGTTTCTCTGATCTCATATCTTTCATTCAATTCAAAAACAATCAATTCGTTGTTGCTATTTTGACAAAAATGTTTTTCTATTGAGTGTAGGGAGTTAATGAGTTCATTTTTCCATAACTGGACAAACTCTTCCATAATAGCGATATTATTTTGAATAAAACTAAAAATCGATTTCATTCCATAGTGAAAATCAAAAAATTTTGTGTCACCAGAAAAAACACTATTATTAATACCATTCACTTCTTTCAAAGAAATGGGACATTTTCCGTTTTCAAGACCGATAAAATCCAGGGGTTCAATTAAAAGAATAGCTGATTGCACAAAAACTAAAATGGCTTTAATACTCATACCAAAAAATCCAAAAACATTTGGGATTGATAAAGAATGATTTGATACCATACGAGAAAACAATACAGTTTTCAGTTCTCTATAATGGAGATCAGATAAACTACTAAAAAAGCAATTCAAAACATCATTTGGAAGATCAAAATATGTCGAGAAATGAACTACAGGTATCCCATAAATGAGCTCATTATTATTGGAATTATTTCCTAAATCTCTAACCTCGCCTGTTGATTTGATAATTTCTTTCCCCATCAATTCAATTTTATTTGATAATGTTAAAGTATCTCCACGCATTCTGGAAACATACCCAGATGGTCTGTCAGTTGTAAATTCTTTGAATCTGTGATATAAATCGTAAGTCCTTTGAGTAATAAATTTTTCATAAGAAATTCTTAAATCTTTCGGGTCACATGTCTGACAACCCAATGCTTTGTTTACAATATCTTTTGAGTAATAATATGGATATTGATAATTCGAATTCTCGTTATGATCATTTATAATGGAATAGTGCATCCCTGTTCGTGCTTTCAAATCAATATCCTTAGGGGTGTTTCCGGTAAAGTTATTCATGATGCGAGAGAATAATGAAACTGGCTTAATTAAATGTTTAGCGGAAATTTCTTTCGCAAAATTCGGTGTATATGGAATCAAACCAAGATTGTAGTTGATTTGTTGATTCTCAAAAACAATGACAAAAAATGAACAATGATTTTGTTCAAAATAACCCTTAAAAACCCTTTTGTTACCATTTGTTGTTGCAACTGATAATTTTTTAACTATTGGATCAAAACGAAATTCCATAATCTCATTGTGATGATGATATCTTGTTTTGCAAACACCATTTTGACAAAATGAATAATCATAAGTAGAATATGAGAATATAGTTTGCTTGTTTTGATGAATATTATGGGTAAGCAGCCCAAAAATAATTTTTTGATTCTTGTCTAGATTAACAGAAAAGTATGATTTTGTGGTATTATCAAGAACAGATGAAACAAAAACTTGGGGAAATGTACTAGTAACAATATTTCTTTCTCCTAAAACATAATCACTAATACTCGAGTCAGAATATGAGCAATGAAACAAGCGTGGGGTATTCGGAGATCCGATATATATCCCATTTGTACACTTTAAAAGAGAGGTTTCAATAATTGAAATTGCCGTTCTAGAAAACTGATTAAACTCTAGATTACCATTTTTCATATCAAACCCTTCTCCCATAATCAAACCATGAATATGGCTCCCATAATCAATGTCAGATGCAATATCTCTTAAAGAACAGCAAGAATAAAAAGATATCATATATGAATAATATTCTTTTTCTGGTTTGATATTTAAGAGTAGAGATCGAATCAGTTCATCTAAAAGGCCGATTTCATTGGGATGAAATGAAATCAAAGGTGAAATAATAATGTTACTGGTAATCCCAATATCGTCAATACTAAAAGACGCTGAAATTGGTAAAGATATTCTTGATAGGGTATTGCTTTTGCCTTTGATACATGATACATAGAATTTTTTATCAATACCAGGGACTTCAATGATGGATGATGATCTTAATTGTTCTAAAGAATTTGTAAATACCAAAATTGCTCCAATCTGCATCTTGATTTGGAATTGAGATTGAGATTTATTATGTATACAATTAATTAAGAAATTCACAACATACTCCCCAATAATTCCTTTGTGTTTAATAATATCTCTTATTAATTGGATCATCTCATTAGCATATTTAAATTGAACTTGGGGTGTTTTACAAATCCTAAAATTTGTACTTCCATCCATTCCTAGCACTGAAGGAGAATCATATAAAAATGGGGAAACCGATCCAGAAAAAACAGATCCAATGGAAAGAAGGATGGATGGAAATAATGTAGTATGATTGTTTTCAAAGTAGAATATTTCAAACAAATATTGTCGGAATGAATGAACTTCTTCCGGTTCAACAAAATTCATAAATGTTGATAATTCGAACAAATCAATAAATGGAGGAAATCCGGCATGTATTAATGATGATGCTAAAGAAAAAGAAAAAGCCTTTTTAGAATCGACTCTTTCAAGATGATGAATAATATCTTGATAAAAACCTGATTTAGGATGATTTTGAGAATCATAGTTAATAATATCGGAAAGAATATAACAACATAATATCATATAGTTTTCATATTCATTCAATGAAAATGTTGATGAATAAGAAATTATTTTAATCATTAGCCTTCTTAAAATTCCATGAATACTAGAATAAAACTTCTGAAATGTTAATATCATTAATAAACAAAATGGAATTGAAATATCTAAATCAATCATGTCAAAAATATAAATGGAAAGAGATAATACCAATTCAATAACTTTAATTTCCCTTCCATCCAAATTAGTGCATTCAGAAATAATTGTCATACCATTGTATATATACTTTTGCTTCAAAATACTGGATAAAACTAAAGACAAAGCTGAAGCAGATTTCATGTTTTGAATGAAGTGGTTTAGTAAATCAATACCTCGAAAGAAAATTTCCTTTGCTTGTTGCAGTTTTATTAATTGATTTAAAAAATCATTAAATGTGTATTCTGCTGTCAAAAAAACACTAACCTGTTTCGTAGATTCTTCATTAAATGGCATTCTATCACAATATGATATCAAAAACTCCATTTTCATACATATTTGAGAAAAATAATTATCAAACCTATTATTCATTTTATCGGAAATATCACTATTTCCCTCTCTCGACAAGGATATCGTGGCAGATTTTTGCCTTGAGGCTCTAATATCTCCACGTATTTTATATATATTGGTTATTATTAGCTTGGTAATATCACATTTAACAATAGAATTCTCTTTGGTTAGAATCTCTTCGGGGTTGATAGAAAAAACTTTAATAAAGAACAAGAATAAATAACCTTCGAATTTTTTATCTTCTTGAGATATTTTTCGATTAAGAATATTAGGGAACAGAGAATATACTGAGGTCATTATTGCAGAAACTTGAGATATATCGAAAGGAAAGTTCATTTGATTTGATATTATTTCATACAAATGTTCAATACACTGTTTTTGATTTATATCTTGATTAAGAGAATTCCTCGAGTACCTAATAATAGTACAGTTTTTTTTAACGAATTCAGAAAAACTTGCTAAACAAAAAAGAGAATTGAAACAACGAGAAAACAATGCAATAATCTGACTATATATACTAATGAATACACTGTTTTCTATATTTGCTATGCTTACTTGATATAATGGACCTAAAACATCCATTAGTGATCCAATAATAAAAACTATTGAATAAGAATATTCTTGATTGAATGTAATTGGTGATAGAATCATTAATAATTCTGACAAAACTATTGAGATTGAAGATGTTTCAAAATTTTGCAATTGCGATATATGATCACCAGTTTGGAACATTTGAGTTACTTTTTCCACAATAAATGTTAGATAATCGATCGATATATTTACAATAGATGAATGAACCCATGATGATCCTTTATAATACAAAAACAATGCACTAAACAAAGCTTTCTGATAAGTTAACACAAAACTCAACGATTTTGACATTTTTCCGGGGTAGAAAGAATCACCAAAAAAAGAATTATACTGCTGGGGATTCAAAACAAATGGGAAAGCTCGTGATGATGAAACTCTTTGTGTAAAAAATTCAATCTGACTTGAAGAAAAATTAGATAAAAATCGAACAAATACATGACAGGTTGACAATGGAAAAGAGCAGAAAAGATGATCAAAAGTATTAGTAAGGAAGAAAAAGATTGATTGTTGAAGTGAATCAAATACTGAGCACTCGCCAATAATCCTTGTTATAGTATTAAACTGTTCTTGTCCAACAAAATTAACATTTCTAACAAACGTATACAATAGAACAAGACCTAAACTAATCTGATAATCAAGTCTAGTTTGGAGTGTCAAATCTTTAATTATTTGCTTATTAGATAAAAAGAACTTTATTGAAGAGATTAATAATCCAAAATCTGATTCTGATTTAAACTTAAGCATATTAAAAACTAATGAGCTTGATGAGGGATGGAGGGATGATACTCCATTCATTGAACTAACAATAACACCAATATAATTGGCAATCGTAAATGAAAGATCTACAAAAACAAGTTTTCTTGATTGGAATGAGCTTTGTATTTCTTCATAATTCTGTTGGATATTTGATCCTAATGAGTAAAAATGTGGAGGAATAGATCCCAAAAAACTAAAACTCTCAAACCCAAATGAGCCATCCAGAATACTCATAATCCAAAAGGAATTCAAAACGTAGTCATATGTAATTGCTTTGATTTGATATGGACAAATAATCCTATCATCTTTAACTACTCTACCTTCGTGTAATGATATGGTTCGAACGAAATGAACAAAACCTTGTTCGTTTTTTTCTTCAAAAACAATCATCTGAAGAATCACACCATTTGAAAACAATATGCCTTGAGCGCTATATGTTTTTGGGATAATACTTGGGTACTTAGCATCCATATTACTTTTAGACTTTAAAATTTTGATATATTTCACAAGAAATATCTTTTTTTCCTCGATTGCATAAACATTAATACAGTCAGATTTCGAAATAGAATATAAAAACTTTCCATCAGAACAGATTGGAGGTTCTATCAATGGGCAGCTTTTTGAATATATGATATCTTCCTCAAGAAAAGAAAATGGGTTGACACTTGCAATTGCTATAGTATTGGATGAGAAAAACAAAAAGTAATCATGAATCGCTGTCACAAACCATGGTGATTTCTTATTGGGTAAATCATATGAATGAAACCTATCTCCTTTTATCATTTTATTGTTCCCAAGATCAACAGTAATGAAATTAGTGTGAGATTGAAAAAAAACCATCGTTGGATGAGATACAGATATATAGCAATGACTCAATGATTGCATTTCTGATTCTATACCAAAAACAAATTTTCCTCTAGAAAAACTTTTTTGAAGGAAAACACCTGTTGAATCAATAAACGAACTAAAGAAGCTAGAATCATATTTATACATACTTATTTTTTCGTTACTATTGAATCCAAGAGTTGAAGCAAAATACATTAGAGGTAATGAACCACTCATTGATCCCCAAGCAAATACCATTTGACAGAACTGATAATGTGTCTTAAATTCTAATAGAGGGAGAATTCTTTTTGTTATCTCTTCCATATAAGGATTTGACCCAAAGAACAGTCTTATTGGTGTTTTGGAAATCACTTTCATTAATTCTTGAAAATCAATGAGTGATGCAATAGATTTTTGTGCATTAATATATTTTATAATATCAAATGTGTCAATGTTACAAATAATTGAATTGGCACTAATGGTTTTTGGAAACCAATTTGATGATGAGCTCTCAAAAAGCTGAATATAATAATCACTTCTGCTGTTTTCATATTGATTTCGACACTCAATGGAAAATAATATAGGATCATTTGATCCGAATTGAGAAACTAAATACGGAATTATGATATTAATCAATAAGTCAGTAAAGGATTTTTCCGCAGTCAATATGTCATAGTATTTCAAAATATCTAATAATATTGAGGAATTCATTATATTTTGTTTCTGCTGAAAAACATAATTGGGGCATTCCATTGAACAAACCATTCTCTCATCAGAAACTACGAATATCTCGCTTTCCCCAGCATTTAAAAAAACTGAAATGCTTGGGAAGCTATTACAAGTTGAGTTATTACCACCCATTGATGATCAAAATTACAAGTTAAAATTTGTCCAAAAACTGGGATTTTTAATCCTTCAAGATTTCACTAACAGCTTTGTCGATTAAACCCTCTATCTTATTATGAATACTCTTTTTATCGGGATAACCATAGATCAATGCATCTGTATATAGTTGTAATGCTTGCCTATGATCTTTATTACTGAGTAATATACTTGCCTTTTCAAAAGATATGCTTGGTTCGTGAGGAGAGAGTGACTCTGATTCATCGAAGCACTTGATTGCTTCTACGTTTTCATTCATATCTCTTAGCATAACTCCTTTTTGGAAAACAGGAATCAAGTTTGCCGGATCGAGTTCAATAGCTTTATTAAACATCTGTAACGCCTTTTCCCTATTCTCAACTTTTCTAAGTACCATTGCATAGACATAATAAAGAACTGAAGAGTGTGGGTTTAGGTCCAATGCTTTTTTCATATAATACTCTGCAGCTTTGAAATTATCTTGCTTAAAATAGACAGAACCCAAACCATACCATGAGCTCCACTCTTTGGGATTTCTATCTATTGACATTCTAAACTGTTTTGAGGCATCAGCAAGTGATTCGACCAATAACATCTCATGCCCCATTAAAGAAAATGCATATGAGCAACTCTTATCAACACTAGCTGCTCGTTGAAACATTTTTAGAGCGTCTTCACTGTTTCTTTGAAGTGAAAACAAATTTCCAGCAGCTATCCATGGTTCAGGTCTATTTGGAGCCAAAGATGTTGATACTCTAACCAAATTAGCCAATGCTTTCTCGTCTTTAAGTTGCCAAAGAACAGTGGAATATATATCTATCCCATCAACAATATATGGATGGTTTTCATATAGCTTTCTAAATACATGTGATGATTCATGATACTTTGAGCATTTAAAGTAGTAAAAAGCAATTGATTTCTGTACAAAAGGAATCTCGATAAATTCTTTGGGCAGTTCTTTTAGTAATTCCTCGACCTTGTCCGGCGATTTGATTATCTTTGTGATTTTCGATATTGGCATTTGCTTAGAAACAGAAGTTTTTCTTGCTCTAAGCATTGTTGGTGTTAATAGTTGGCGTGTTTGTGCCGGATTTTTGGTCTCTTCTTTCATTTCAATTTTATCAATATAACTCAAAGCTGAAACAAGGCTTGGTTGAGAAGTATATGCAGCCTTAAACTGTGTTCCGGATTGTTCATGGCGATGAGTTCTGGTCATTATTATACCAATCATATATGATATAGATGATTTATATTCACTATTCAAATCATCAAAAACTTCAAGAATCTTGTGAAAAACTCTCTCAGATTCTTCATATTTTCCTGATTCAAAAAGGGCCTTTGCATACAAATATGAAGTTTCTTGTTCTTTCCAAATAAGTTGGGAATAATTTTGACACAAAGTTACAGCTTGATTTGGTGATCCTGATTCTAAATAAACCCTTGTGTATAAACCAAGAAGTTCAGCCGTTTGATTTGTTTGAAAGTACTCTTGGCATAATAATAAGGCATTTTCAAATAATCTAAACTTAAGAGAAAACAATATTGGCTCGTTTTCAATATTCTTCATTAATAATGGATCAAAAAATGTTAAAAAAACTCGGTCACCGGGAATCGAACCCGGGTCAAAAGAACGACAATCTTACATGATAACCATTACACTATGACCGATTACATTTTATTATTACAAAAATAATTATGATGCGAATTTATTTCAAGCAAGTAATGTAAATCTTGATAGTCAAGGGCCTTTAATTCACCCTCTCATTCCCTGTTATGCCTGATCCATTGGATTAAAAACAAGACACCGCATACTGTCTCCATGGCATGCCTCAACAGATCCAAAGGTAAAGTTTTCCAAAAAATTCTAACTAATCGGATTATCTAATCATTCAAAAAAGAATCAGTTTGATTACAACCAAATTATCAAATAATCAGTGGACACATTCAAATTCAAACCACAAATAGAATTTGAATAGATTTATCACTTAAAGTTTTCTACATCCTTTATATGTTACCACCAATAAGAGAACATTATTTGATTACCAAAATCATAATTAGCAACTCTATCTTTAAAATATTGAACTCCAATAAATCCCAAAAAACCAAAGAACAAACAAACAATTATATATCATGGGATTTTTATTATTGACGGAATTTTTTAACTTAATTCCAAATCTATGTTTAGGAAAAGCTATCTGGACCTTCTTCGTTTTTTTAATGAACAAAACTGATTATCATTATTTATTAGGATATATAAGGAAAATACTCCTTTTTACATTAAAAGGAATTAAAAACACTCAATTTTTGGAGTTTTCCAAAAAAGAAATTTGTTTATCGATTTTCTCCCAATTATTCTCGAAAAAAGAACTTAAAACTATTAAAAACAATAGCAAATTACCCAAACAAATATGTGATTTCTCTAAAACTATAACTATTTCGTGCATAATTATTGTATTATTATTTTTAATAAATATTTCCTTTTTTGATAAACTATATAAGAGAAAACAACAATTATCACTATTAAAAGGAGTAACAAAGTTTTTGAAAAATCCCAATAATTACCCAATTGTTCCATTAATGTGGTTGAATGATAATGAGATTATTTTCAATGTTGGTTTGGGATGTGAAAGTGAAAGTATAGATCAAGGAAGGTCTTACGTGGATAAAAATATTGATATTTCAAATTGTTTCTTCTCAAGATCTTCATCATACTCGGGAGATGGTGGTGTAATATATGTTTATGGTGGTTCTTACTCAATGAACATCAATTACTCAATGTTCTATAACTGTATAGCAAATAATGGAGGAGCAATACTCTTTCTCTCTATTAATTCATATCTCAGAATGATATGTGCTAATAGTTGCTCTTGCGGAGCTTCAAATCACTATCATTTTGCATATCTTGGCGCTTCTCTGGATAATCATTTGGAGTATCTAACAGTATCAAAATGCTCTCATACAAAATCTGGATATGAATCTATTTGGATACAATCAGGTAATCAGAGAGTTAACAACACAAACAGTTCAATGAATCTAGCTTATCAGACTTCAGGAATTTGCATTGAAACAAACTATCAGTTTTCGAGTTCTCATTGTACATTTTCCAATAATAATGTTATAGATGGTATATGTATATGGATTGGTTATTCAGGGAAATTACAGTCAGCTAATATAGTTCACAATGATAGCCCATCACGATATGGAGTTGTTCGCTATGGTGGAACATCCAGAATGTATTATTGCGTTTTGCATTCAAATGAAAACATTCTTTTTTCTCGATATTCTGGTTCCCTTGAAATTGCTCATTGTTTTATTTCTCACACCGGAATGACATCAACAGGAACAAATAACTCATTGGTAAAGATAATAACTTATCAGATTCAATTCTTCAAATCATTTTATTGTAATGCAGAGTTACCTGTTCCAGTACCTTCTCCAATCAGATCGGTAGAAGACACAATGAGAATGACACTTGGGAGAACTTCCTATCAGACAATGAGAGAAACCCATATTTTAACACCATGAAGATCTTATGTTGAATGTTTATTCACTCCTCAGTAGGCTAATTGGATAGATATCAGTATGTTAATATCATTCTCTTTCTAGAATCCAATTATGTTTCCCCTCAGGAAGAACACTGTATCTATCAGCAACATATTGTTCATATAAATCACCTGGGACAATGTCATAGTGTTATGAAAAAGGAAATCAGAGAGTTAACAATACTAACTATTCAATGAACTGTATTCGGGATTTTCCCCGATTATGTATAAGGAATCCGTTTTCATTTGCAAGTATTCACTGTGTTTTCACAAACAATCAAGCATTTATGGGTATTTTCTTACTCTTTTTTCTTTTTCTTAAACATTTAGTTAGATAAATGCCATCATTGTTAAATAACAACAGTCCTGGTAAAGGAGTTGTTTTCATTGACAAAGAAGGATCAAAAACATGTTGAAATGCATATTTCAGAGTAATTATAACTTTTTGCTCTGAATATATACTGATTCTCTTCCTTTCATTGATCATTCATAATCATCCATCTTTAAATCAATATTTTAATCAACCGCAATGAACAATTGATATACAATGATTTATTAAATTCAATACTTTTCACTGCCATTATTATATTCCCCCATTTGATCATTTTTCAATAGAAGCATTATTATAAATCTTCAATGAGATCCTTAGAAGAAACACCATATATATAATATGCTGATTTAATATGTGCTTATCAAATTTCCAATTGGAGAGAGTGTGATATTCTCTTTTTTATATCAGTCTTAGATAAAACAAAAATTCAAATTCATTCATTTTTAGGCTTGGATACTAAAACGTTTGCGAAGTTTTGATATAGTATTCTTGAGGATATATACCCATGTAAGGGGGGATGTGATTGTTTGGTTAATTCCCAATCCAAATCTCCCATTTTTGTACAAAAAAGTGGTTGTCAAAATTAATCGGCAGTCATTCAATAGATAGTCATTTTTGTGATAAATTTTGAAATAGTTAGATGACCCCTCATACAATACTTTATATATTCATAAAGATATGTTTTACAAACTTAAAAATTGTTGAGAACCGATTTCGGCCCAATGAAAAGCACCTCAGAAACAGCCGAAGATATCACCAAAATGATATCCAGGCACAACAAATATGAAGGGCTGCTACCTAAAACATATTCAAGGGTTATTAAAGACCATATTTTTTTATTTGCCGATTTCATTAACTCAATGTCACTATCTCATCATCTGATTGTGCCAGTTTTTCGGATTGTATGCGTTTTACAACTTATTTTACTCTCTTTTTCTCCTTATAACCTGTATATTTGGAATAGCCAAAGTTTGTTTTCTCAGATTGTAAGTGTATTTTCTGCCATTTTTTTGCTAAATTCTAGAATTATAGGAATATCATATCAATTCATTGTTTTAACAGTTTTTTCCAGTTTTGTTTTACTTTCATTGTTCATTGTCTTGTTTTCCATTTTAAAACTGAAAAAGAATTCTAATTTGCCAAAGTTTTTAATTAACTTCGTTTCATATTTCATTTATGTACTCCTGCCAGTTCTTTTTATTCAAAATGCATCCACAATCGGATTTTCATTGTCAATTATATTAAAGGATGGATTTTCTAGCCTCCCCTTTGTATTATGTATTATATGTTTTTTCATTGGAGTATCTTTGTTTTTGATACAAGTATTTATAGTAACCCCTTCATTATATATTAGGCCTTCTGTTTTGTGTTTTCACTTTGTTAAACAATGTAGGTGTTTCTTTATTTTGATATTTATTTTTTCATCATTTTCTTCTTTCTCATCGAATTTTTCTACTCAAAAATGGACCAGGATTTCCATGATATCATCATTTCCACTCATATTAGTACTAATTAAGCAAATTCGAAATAATGTCTGGATAAATAAAGATTTTGCAGTAACAATGCAGTCAATTATTGTTACATGCGTTATTTCTGTTTTATCAATCCCATATATCAAAGAACTTGGTTATGACCTCGAAGTATTGGCTCTACTATCCTACTTTATATATTATTTTATGAATTTAATGATTAATTATTGGTACAATCAGAGTAAGATCAATTATATATCATTACTAGATATAATTTCCATTGAGAATCTGCAAAAAGAGGATATCAATGAACGGGACATGTTCAATCTCATATGTAATGGGTTTTGTTCAGGTCATCAATGTGCCCATTCTTGGTTATTGTTTGATTTTGCTCTGAAATCATTTCCCAATGACTTATCAATACCAATAATATATTGTCGGATGGCAGCACTATATTCTGATGATCATGAAGCTCTCATAAATGCCACAAAAGTAATTTTTCAACACCGAAAGCAATCATTTGAAATCAAATCAATAATATATCAAATTCATTCGTTGTTTCTACAACGAGAAAGAACATTATCAACCGAAATCAAGAAAAAAATATTCAAGCTTAACCAATTTCAAACAGAGTGCTTGACAAAAGTGCGCCAGATTTGGGAATATGTTATGAGAGGCAATTACAATATCGAATCTCATGTATCAGAATTGAGGGAATTAGAAGAATATTTATATAAGGAGTATTGTAGTTTGACATATATGTATCCAAACAATCCCGCTGTTTTTAAATCATTTGCAGAGTTTTTATCACAGGTATGCAAAAATTCAATTGAGTATGAAAGGGTCTGCCAAATGCAGTATAAATTATCAATAGGGAAGAAAATTAGGAAAGAAAGGTGCTTTTGTTTAGCTTCAAGTGAAATAAGGCATATTCCTTCAGAAGAATATCATGTGAATGTTTCAAAGCCAAAGACAAGTCAAGTGTTCTCCCATTCTGAACATTCTCAAACATCACAATTCAATGCAACCAAAGATTACCATCTTGTAAGCAATAATGAAAAGCATATAGAAGGCATTATTTCATCTATAAAACTACCTATTCTCCAAAAAGCCCCTCTTTTGTTGATAGGAATTTGCTGCTTAATGCTCCAATCAATAGTTCCACCTTTTTTAGTTTCAGTTACAAATAACATTGATTATTCAATAGATAATATCATGCTTCTTAACTCATTATCAAAAATCGAATTGATGTTTTTTGACTTATCCTTTTCATCAATTGGATATATAAGGTGTATAGAATCCCAAATCCCAATTGTAGCCACTTTCAACTCTTGCTTTGAAATGGCAAATGTGGAATATAAGGTTCATGAATTACTTAAAGAAACATTAAAAATGGAATCATATTTGAAAAGAATCAGTAGTGATGAATTGTTCTCCCCAATCATTAAAAAAGTATATAAGAAGAGTAATCATTCAACAAATTATCTTGATAATATTTACAATTTTGCCTCACTCCAATCAATGATTGTTACTATTACATCATCAGCTCTCCAAATTCTTGAAGGAACGACCTCATCTTTGAAAGGTGATCAAATAATCATCGCCCTTTTTCGAGATATTCAAAGTTTTCTTCCAATATTTGATGAGATAACAAAGAAGTTCATTGAGATAATGGGAATAGAAAAAACTGATTATGTCAAAAGTATAAGATATAAATTGATTATTTCAATGTCAGCTGCAATCGTGACTGGATTAGTTATAATTGGGTATATTGCTTTATCTTTAATCAAAGAAAAAAAATTATTGTTTGGTTCTTTTAGCTCTATTCCCAAATCTGTAATTCAGAAAGCAATAAATGACATCAGCAGCCATGATTCTGATAAAGGTAGCAGTTTTACTTCCAATCAAGAGGAAAATACTTTAAAGACATTATCATCACTTTCAAAAGGGAAAAACCTTATGTTAGAGCTTATTGACGTCTTGATCCTTGTATTATTATGCTTGTTTTCTGCTCTGTTCATGTGTTATAGTTTATTCTTTATGCCATATTCATTTAAAGAGATAATAAATAATGATGGATCAATATCAACGAAAGTCATTAAACCGCATATATATATCACTATTGCACTGATAAATGAAATGAATATTCTATATGGAAATAACTCATCAATACTCCCATTGGATATTGACATACAAAAATTGGCAAATAGTTCAACAGCACTTCTCAAATTGATACCATATAGTCTATTTGAAATCAGATCCAACTCAAATGAGGATTATTCCAAAATCATGACCTCAGATAATTGTGATAATAATACTCCAATAGGTTCGGAACAAACATGTTTGAGTTATGAAACATCTATCATAATTCTTCAAGATAGTTTATTGCATCTTGTTTTAAATGTCCAAAATGGACAAATTGATAATTTCAACTCAATTATCGCAAGTGTACATGAGTGGATAAACACCAGATCTTTATCATCAGTGTTAGATGATATTTTTGGCCATATCAATTTGAGAATGAACACATCCAAAAACACATTTAATCAAAACTTCATTGTTCCCAACATTGTATTATTAGGACTTATATTTATATGCGGTTTGATATTCTATAATATATTTTATTCACTTGGTATTAATGCACAATGGTCATTGAAATTGTTTTTGTTTTGTAATCCAGAATCAATACTGAATTCTCCTCCATTAATGAGAATATTGTCGAATGATTTCACAGAAAATAAAAAGAACAAAAACAATAAAGCAATTGATTCATTGAGTAATTTCGAGCATCTTGTTTCGAAACTATTAGATGCGGTATTTTTTTTGAATAACAAATTGGATGTTTTGTCATGTAATTCTGCAGTAGAACAATTATTGGGAAGAGATCCTCATAGTATTATTGGGTTAAAAATTATTGATGTATTGAAACCAGCTGAAGGAAAAGCAAATCTCATCAACCACTTTTTTGAATCTCTATCAGCAGCATTAGAATCCCAAAAAGTACCGACATTTGAATCGGAAATCGAAATTCCGAGAGACCAGATTTCTTCCTGCTCTCTGAAAGTGAATGTTGTAGCAGTTTCTTCAACCGGTTCGGTCATCATGTCACCTGTTCCAAAAGAGAGTATTGCATTTTTCACCATGACTATTAGTGATATTTCTCAGAGCAAAGCATCAAACCGCCTATTGAATGAAGAACATAAAAAGGGATCAGACCTGCTTTCAACAATACTTCCAAATTCAATTGCAAAAAGACTCCAAAGGGGCGAGAAATTAATTTCTTTTTCGGTTCCAAACGCATCAATTGCATTCATTGACATCGTATCATTCACACCATGGTGTGGATCACTTCCAGCTAATGTCGTTATGTCGACACTGAACAAATTGTTTTCATTGTATGACTCCCTGTTATCAAAATACAGCACGTTAACGAAAATCAAGTGCATTGGTGATTGTTATATGGTCGCAGGTGGTTTGTTCAATGATATCAGCCAGCCTTCCCTTTACGCAACCCAACTCATTGATTTTTGCTTGGATTTATTATCCTCAATGAGCTTTTTCAACACCGAGAACAATACAAACCTGAAAATAAGAATCGGAATAAACAGCGGAGGCCCAATCGTTGCTGGTGTCCTCGGAACAGAAAAGCCAACCTTTGACATACTGGGATCACCTGTGTCCGTTGCCGCGGCCATGGAGCATAACGGTATCCCAATGACAATACACATCCCGAATAGTGTTCTTGACCTTGTGTACCAGGCAGGTTACAAAGTTTACGGAGAGCGGCAAATTTTAATCAAAGGGGAAATTGTTACCACCTATCTGATTAAATAAATGTGTTTTTACGGTTAGATTATGTTTGAAACAAAAACTATCGGTTAATGGGGGTTTTGTCGACCATAACAGAAATGGGTCTCTTTTTCAGCGACACCTTTAAGAAATGGTTCGGTAACCGCGAAACACGTGTTCTTATGCTTGGTTTGGATGCTGCTGGTAAAACCACAGTTTTGTACAAGCTTAAACTCGGCGAGCACGTTACAACAATTCCAACAATTGGTTTCAACGTTGAAACAATTGAATACAAGGGATTTAACATGAACGTGTGGGATGTTGGTGGCCAGGATAGGATTCGTGCTTTGTGGCGCCATTATTTCCACAATACACAGGGTCTCATTTTCGTTGTCGATTCTAACGACGTTAGTCGTATTGACGAAGCCCGTGATGAGCTTCACAAACTTCTTGAGGAAGATGAACTTCGTGATGCAGTGTTATTAGTATATGCTAACAAGCAAGACCTTCCAAATGCTATTAAGCCACAAGAACTTGGCGTTAAGCTTCGTTTGAACACACTCACAAACAGGCCTTGGCAAGTTCAAGGTGCATGTGCTACCACAGGTGATGGTCTCTATGAAGGGCTTGATTGGATTGGAGAGCAAATTGACAAGCGTTTCTAAACAAACACGAACCAGTCGATTTTAATAACATATTAGGGTTTTAGAAAGTCGGAAATGGATTTCAAAGATGAAGATAATTCACCATTTTGTTCATCCATTTTCCAAAATATTAGCTTTTCAGGATGTACAAGAGCAGGAAAACTGTATTCAAGCATTAAAGGATTTGGTTTTTTGGGTTTATGGGGAGTATCGGGTATCAGCAATGGAATATTTTGTGGAGATGGATTTTTCTGCATTTTAAGCATCACCATCGAATCTATCATTTCTTTCTGAGCAGAAAATGGCAAAATAGTTGGCTTAACCCCATCATTCAAAAAGCAATACACTGAATTGTATGTCTTACAGTCCGTAATAAGAGAAACAGGTACAACAATATCATTTGTAGGCAGTTTTGAAAGGGAATTTAAGACATCTTCAATCGTCCTATTCCATTCATAAGGGTCAAAATCCTTTACCATGGAAACAGAAGGACACTCTTTTGATATCTGATTGATCAATGAGATAGCATTCGGGCATTGTTTCATCGAGTTTAAGGCTATTTGGAATATTTTCGAAAGAGATACCGGATTTTTTTTGGATTTGATTCTTTCTAAGACTTTTTCCGTAACTTGGAATATACTGTTTTTCAGATTTTTCGACGCTGATGTTAGCATGAATGTATAGTGACTCAGAACTTTCAGGAGCGAGAATTCACTTGCATTATTGATCAACTGATCACACGGAAGAGAAGAAGGGAAAAGAATTGTGTTCATTTTCTTAATTGGAGCCGCAATGAGCATGAGTTCCTCTGAGTTAATGGTCGAAATGATCTTATCAAAGATATTTTGTGTTTCAGGGTCATTTTCGAGCCTGAGTAATAAAGGTCTCACTATTGATACAATATCTTTCCATGATTGAGTGTTTGTGTGTTGAGAGGATAATGCTTTAATTAGAATTGGCATTGCATTCATTAAAGAGTTCTCTATGAATGGACGGCAATCGAAAAATGATGATACATATTGATAACAATAGTCTTCATTACCATCAAATGAGTTATGGTAAAAACAAAAGGACTCTGAAACAAACTCGCACAATAATTTTGCATCACCTGCATTATGTCTAAGATGATAATGAATAGCTTTACATACACCAGTTATGAACAGTGGTTCAATAGGATACCTCAATTTGTTGAATATCTTTAAAGAAAGTAATGCAAAATGAAGGTTTTTGCAGCCTATTACCCATTTCATCGATTCATTAGCCCATAATTCAGCCGAATTATCATTCAGGTTACCAATTTTCTCGAGAAGCTGAGATACAATGCAACCTTTTGGTGAGTCTGAAAAAGAATCACATTGGAAATCAATTGAAAAATATATACATATTGTTGAAAATAACAAAAACGCACCATTATTACGGAATACCAGACAAAAATGACAAAGAGTTGGGATAATATCATACAGATCGTCTAGATTCCGAGCAAAGTGTAACGCTATCAATGATGTACTCCATAAATACTGATCAAATGATTCAGAGCAAATATCAGTAACATAATGATAAAAACTGAAAGAACATCTCTGGCATAGCCTCAACAATACATTATCAATACCTTTTCCAACAAAATTAGCAAACAATGACTCAACAACATTAGTATGAGGCCATTGCAAAAGGAATGTGATAATTACATCAAATTGATCAATATTAGAAAGTAAATCAAACCACAATGGTAGTATTTGGGGAAACCTTTCTTCTGATATAATTTCTGTGGTCATCATCAAACTATGAAGGAATTGATACGGGGTAAAGGCTGCATATTCTATGATAATTGGCTTGACACAATGGGTTTGTTTTGGGAGAAGCCTAATGTTTTTAATCCATGATCTTAAAGATTCAGTAATTTCTAAAAAAGAAACAGTATTACCAGGATCACGCAGATAACGAAAAGAGTGTTGGAAAATGGATTCTGTTATCCCTGCGAACAATTCATAGAGTTTGTAATTGTTCAAATCATCATTTATTGATATACAAATAAATTGAGGAAAATGTTTGACTAAAAACAACATTAAATCATTAGATTTTGGGTGATGGCTCCTATACAAAACTGAACACAATAATGCGAGTTGAACAAAACAAGATGATGCAATACTTAAATCACATGAAACAATATTTGCATATATTGCTTCGAAAAAAGTATTGCCCATTGCTTTATCTTTCAAAAAAAACGCATCAATGAAAACTTCTAATAATACATCAATATGATTATGAAGAAAAATTTCCAACATATCAGAATATCTTTGATTAAGTTGATATATCCCATTCAAACAATTATCATCAAAAGAATGTGAACTAGAAAAAACTTGACAAGACTTGACAATTTTCGATAAAACACAAGCACAATGTTTCTTTGTAGAGAATATCTTGGGAGATTTTGTTGAAGATAATAAAATAAACATTTTAAAAGTTTGTTCTCTATTAGGCATAGGAAAATCTGTTTTGGAAATACCATTTGAACAATATGTAAGCATTCTAAATAGCATTCGCGAAAAATTCCTCACAATGGAACATTTTTCTAAAAAAGTCATTTCCTCTTCATCAATACATGATTCAAATACCTCAAGCCATTCTTTTTTTGATGTAAGGTGCTGTTGCATTCTAATTATAAACCGAAATAAGCTGGGCATGGATAACATGATATGGTCTGATGAAATAAATGGAGACAAAAAATTGGTATTCAATGATGAGGATGCCTCATATAGTTGAGCTTTTGTGCAATTATTATATAACTCTATTAAGCTTGATTCTAAAAAAGGATGAATATTCCTAAGTATCACATAGCATACTTTTGAGTATGCTTTTTGATTTTTGGCTAACATATCTATCAATAAATCTCGATATCTTACCATGATCTCTTTTTCATATACAGGAGCTCTCAGACTTCTGGTAGGATAAAATGCTTTCAAGAACTGTCCTTTTTCACCAATTAGTGAATAAAATATCAAAATCATAAATGCCGTTGAATTATTTGAATATTGAATATCTTTCAACATGCTTTCAAAATCAATACCCTGAAGTTTGTCTATAAATGAAGGATATTGGGATGAAGCCAAAATATTCCCAATTTCAGATATATAAATGAGCCAAATATCGAAATAACTTGATGCCATACATGTTTGAAAAGACATATAACTCATACTCTTCATATTCTGCCGATTTTCATCAAAATCAAGATAGTGAACAAGTCTTGTTTGAACCGTATCATTCATTGTTTTAATAAATGGTTCCAAAATTGAGATAAAACCCTTTTGATAAAGAAGAGGATGAATATGATTTAAAAAACAATATGACAACAACCTTGTAGATGAATACTCAGAAAAAAGGCCTGTAAAAGCCATAAACTCTGCATTAACAAATATTTCTTGGTTTTTGCAATTTTTATGTAGCACAGTACATTTCAATATATATAAATACATAAAATATGGTTCTGCAACTTTGGTTTTTGGCAATATCTCAATGATTCTAAGACAAAAGGCTTCAATATACTCAGGCTTGGTATATACTTCTTTACATATCTGAACAGCTAATTTACATATTAACTCGCATTTGTCATGAATTAAGCTTAATATTAAATCCATAATTTTCTTATTCAAGAAATCCTCATCATTGAAACAATATGGGATACATTTTAAAATTTGAATTCTTAAATTATGCTCATCATTAGATGGTGTAGCTTTTTTGTGTTTTTTCAAAAACGGATAAAAGACCTGGCTTTCTGAACACTCCAAAATTTCCGTCATTGCAACATCGGCTGTATAATTATTCATTTCATGTTCAAGATATAACTCATCGAATATAATGCACGGATGCGGGAGCTGGGGATCTATAAGATATGGTAAAGCAGGAATAATAATAGTCCTCATTACCATATTAAACTCATTTATCATATTCTTATCAACTTTGCTATATGACATTTGGGCAAAATCATTAGAATTAATCATCTCAACAGTCATTAATAAACAAACTATCCTATAGTCTTCTACACTAATCCGGATGAATTGCTCTAATACTTCATTTAGAAAATGATTAAAATCAAGGGCAGCTAAATGAACAAGAGTTTTGCAAAAAAGAGTTGGTGAAACACGGAAATTTGCTTTCAAAAAAAATGTATTCATGAATATTGAGGTAAATGATGTTGAATCAGACTGAAGTTTATCTGGCTCTGAGTTCCATTTAATAAATTCTAATGGAGGGGACCTGGATTTGATTCCCCATTCCCAAAAAATCCATTGCGGATTTACCAAATTGCCAAAAACGAAATACCTAAAAGCCCTTAATGAACCCTTAACTAATCTATCATCATAGTTCCCAAAAATGTAGTTTGACATGAATGTCTTTATTCTGGATATATTTTTTGGCATCTTAGATAATAAAACAGATGCCAAACTTACAGCTCCATTTCTCAGCATTTTGTCATTCAAAAATGGCCAGACAATGTCAATCAGGGAATTATAAGTATCTTTGTGATAAGGTAATGTAATAATCATAAAAGCAATTGAATCGAGCATTGTTGCAGATAACATCTTTTTAATTTGAGGAGATTTAATAATGCATATTACTCGGTTAAAAAAAGTCAATGAGTTGCTTAAATCTTGATCTAGACGTATGAATCTAATAATAGAAAAAGCTTCTGATATATTCTTCGGTTCAGTGAGTACAAAAAAAGTTTGAGAAACAAGAGTAAAATCAATCTCTGATATTATGGAAAGAATCACTGACCATTGTCTGATAATCGGGCTTATTAGCCTATGAATATTCTGTTTGCAAGCACAAACTTTGTATCCACATCGAACTAAATAAAGCATTGATTCAAGAGGTTTCCAATCTATCACTATTTGGCATACTAAGTCAGTAACGAAAAACAACCCAAAGTATCTTAAAATTGTATTCTGATAATTTTGATCAGAGCTATATACCTTTGAAACACTATTTATAGAAAAAAATGGACTATCTTGGTTAAATTTCAACAATTCTTTAACCCTTTTAGTCAAAAACATCAGCATAGCTTCTGGATTACTTTCAGATAATGATTTCATGGTGCTTATAGCAGAAACATATTCAGCATGCTTACGAGGAAAAACTTTAAACACTTGTTCAAAATACTTTTCAATTGTATTATCACTCGTTCCCTTTCTAGTGTATTCATCAATACTATCTAATACATTTGAAATCATAGGAGCCATTTGATCAAGAGATTTGGAAAAAAACAAGGAAAAAAGCTGATTTTGGGAATCCATTTAACTCTATACAATACTTTTACTTATTAAAAAGTTTATCAGTGGGAATGAAAATTAGCTTCATAGCTTCAGTGGATATGATTAAGTGTTTAAATTCTCTACTATACTCCATGCAATACACTCTTGGTGGCTTACTATAGATAACTCGGAGCTCATTTAAGGTCAAATGATCATACAATCTAATCTTGTTGTCTTTATCTAGTACACAAAGATAATCTCTGAACTGGTATGATATGATGCAAATGCTCACGGTTGACGCAGAAATAGTTTTTTCTCCAACAAATGTACCATTGATTGTATATGTTTTGATTGTGTTCTTATTACTTGAGTTTAAAAACACATATATAAGGCCATATTCATCTGAAACGCGAATAAATGATGGGATCTGGCCATTTGCCTCTAAGTTAATGCTCCTTAATAAAACCAAGTTTGGTAATTGACTTATAATAAGTTTTCCATCACTTGATGCTGTAAGAACTAGACCAAAGCACTCATTAATCAAGCCAGAAACAATCGATGTTTCATGAGCAAGAATTGTATTTGAAAGCCGTATAGACTTCTTTTTATACAACCAAACTGCAGCACATGCATCTTCACTGATTGTTAAATAGTATTTGGCTCCACTGAAGACATGTGTAATTGGTGAGAGATGAGGAGATGATGAGGACGAAACAATTTTTCGATTAGCAAATCGGAATAGGATTGTGTCAGATGAATCATCAGGAGAATAAACTATTCCAAGATCAGGATAGTTGGTAAAACAAATCTTACTAACATTATTCGGTAAGCTTTTGGATTTTGGAACTAGTGGAAATGGGATTTCGAAACAAGGAGCCGCAAGTCTAATGCAAAAAAGAGAACCGTCAAGCAAAACAGAATACAATTTAACATGTTCTGTTGAGATCCCAATGGTAAACATTGCTACTACAATATTTGGAATGTTTTGAAACGTGAAGGGGTTTAAATCCATTCTTACTTGAGAGAAATCAAGTCTTTTTGGATGTGAATCGAAAAAGAGTTGTTGAGGGATTTGCCCTGTTGTATTAAGAAGACACATTGTAGTTAGCTGGTAATCAGGTTCTTTTTTATTTTCTTCATCCCAAGTGTTAGGATAAATTCTATTATCAAACTTATTTATTACTGATAATGCTTCATTCCCATATACTTTTGTTCCCCATATCAAATCAAACCATTCATTAATATTTCTAGATACATGTTTCGATTCAAGTGACAATCTAAATTTGTTGACGAAATCCACTGGGGATTCCGACCACTCTGGCATGTCAACAATATCTGTTCTTCCTTTTGATGAAACACCAATTTGAAAACCATTAGTATTATAAAATAATTCAACTAAATAAAAGAACTCTGGAATAATTTCCCTTGCAGCCGCAGCCGGATTTTTAAGTCTTTTAATCATATCTATTAATGAGAAAAATTGTCTATTTGGATTATCAAATCTACCATCTTGAAGTCGAATATGTATTGTAGTAAATGGTTCAAGCCTTATTAAATAATGGCAAACTACAAAGGGATTAGAGACAAATGATGAATGTTGGCTAACTTTATCCATGTCATCATCAAATTGAATCCGTTCTTGAATGGTATTAACTTGATTTGGGCTTAAATATATGATATTTCGAGAAAAATCTCTATAAAATATTTCATCATCGATTTCGTATTTGGGTTTCTCCATATCATGAATAATTAATGGGAACAGAGGATATATACGTGTATCATTAAAAGATCTTCCACTTAGCAAATTCAACCACATTATGTACTCAAATGTACTAATTTCATAGTTTTGCCATTTTGTTGTAAGCTTAAGATCACTTAATTCTGATGAAGGCTTTTTTGTTTGAATAAATATTGAATTGGGATAAGATATTAGCAAAAACTTCGACATAAGATACGAGTGTGTGAAGTCTTTAAAACAAAATAAAAAACACTCTTTTCTTGAAGAAAATATTGTCAAAGAATTAGGATATTGTTGAATCCATGTCCAAAATATATGTGTAACCTCATCATTTTTAACAAAACAACACTTTCTTCCTTCAGAAGAAAAACAAAAACCATGAGAATACAAATAAAATATTCCTTCAAAAGAGTCTTTCGGTTTTATACGTTCACACTTGCTTCTCCATAAACATACTTCATCATTTTTGGTATTATATTTCTCAAAACATTCAGATATATCTGAATTTTCATTGATTGTTTCAGGCTCATGGTAGGATTGCCCATTTTTTACTTCTGGGTGGATTGATTCATTATGATTATCAAAATGTTTGTTGATTGTCAACAAAAATGGGCGAAATTTTGAATCAAAGTGATGGCCGATTTTGTAATGAACTGGCGATCCAATTTCTGATCCAAATCCCAAAGGATTAACAAATATGGATATCTTTGTTAATAACTTTTGCCATTGGTTTGTTACTCCTTGCTTTTTTTCAGCAATTGATTCAGATGATTTCATTAAGTCATTAATTATGATTGAATTATCAATAGAATGATCAGAAACACCAACTTTGAAAAAAACTGGTGGTATATAATCGCTAATCTGGAAAAAAAACTTTTCTTGAAATATTTGAATTTTTTCAATTAAATCAAATGATTTTCCTGATATACTTCTTTTTGAATTAATACTTTGATAAAACTGAACAATTGCTGGCATATCCTTTTTTGATTCAATATACTGATGAATTCTATGTAATGATAGTGGGGCTGATATATTTATTGAATGACTATATAGGAAACATAAAATAAATGGCATGATATTGGAAACAAAACTTATGTCAGCTTGAATAGAATAAATGAAGTCAACAACATTCACAAAAACTTCTTCATCAGACCATATTCCATTGTTAGTATGCAAACCATAAGAATACAATTCCTTGTTAATATTATACTCATTAATTTTTCTAAAGTAACTTGACAAAAAATTCTCTTTGTGATATAGACTGATTGAATTATCAATTCCTCTTCCAACCCCATAGAAAATGTATCTAGAAATAGTCCTAATTATATATTCAGAGTCATTCAAAGAATATGTTCGCTTGGAAAGAATTTTTATAAAAACACTGTTAAGTATACAATATGAATCAAATCCAGTGGTAAGTAATATAAGTTCAGCACATGCTACAAATGTAGATAGAGAGCGATAATCAGAAACAAAAAAATCACACAAAGAACAATATGAATCTCTAGTTCTGCTATAATAGAGAAACAAAATGATATATTGAAAATAATTTAATGAATCTCTTTTTGGTTCGTGTGTCGAGGTTTTTATAACACTATCAATATGTAATTTTATTTGTTCACATGGTTCTGGAAAACACATTGCAAAACAAATTAGAATGAAGATTGATTGCAAAGATGAGAAAGAATTAAGACTTTCAATAATATTTTCAATTACTTCTGTCAAATACTCATTTGAATACTTTTCTAAAGATAAAACAAAAGATATAACATACTCACTATACAAAGAAGTGGAGGCTGGTTGATAAATCATCAAAAACTTAACTATCTTGTGATCAATATTTGTGAATAATTTTGATCTAGGGATTAACTCCCATAATTTTGTGCAATTCAAATTGAGTATTTCCCCAAAAAGCTGAAGTATTGAATCATAGAAATATTCATTAATTCGCATTTCACAAATAAGATTATCCAAATAATTGAAACCATTAATATCGATCCCATCTATAATGTGGCATTTTATGAGTAATACAAACTGATCAATTAAACTTTCGGTCAAATAATTATTTTTAAACATAAAGAATATCAAATCAATAACAAAAAAAACTGAGATTATTTGTTTTCCTTCGATACAACGACGACCAATTCCCAATAAATAGCCCAGTAGAATTTCAAAACACAAAGGTGATGTGTTGATCCATAGAAAAACATTTTTTGATATATTTAAATGATAATCCAATAGTAAATCAGCCGAAATAAGCATACTTTCAAAACCAAAAACGCTTGACCAAAACTCTGGTGACATTGCATGTGTATATTTTTCAAGACAATGTGCAATGATTTGAAATCCATTATTCTTTTGAAGTTTATCCTGAAAACTATTTGAATATTTCACAATTGATTTCAGACAATTTGTCAATGAAACCAAAAAAATTCTACCATCTGGAATATTTTCGAAACTATTCAACTTAATTTGATCAAATAAAGACAAAATGAATTCAATACCATTACTAGCCTCAAAAACAGAAGGAAAAGAAGTTATATGCGCAAAACTACTACCAGAGAACTTTGCATTTCCTGTTTTTGTCAGAACAACATTTTTCAGACTCTTATCATCAAATAGTGAATCTGATCGGAATGATAATATAAGTTTTTCATTACCAGAAAAAAATCCACTATCCCCCATATAGTATTTTTCAACATCTGTGTTACATATTTCAATCTCTGAGAATAATACACAATAATTGTTGGAATCTGTGGGAACAATATTTGAAAAAAAAGATATCATTCCCTTGGAAAACACTGAATAATCATTAATTCGAAAACCATACTTTTGTCCTTGAAAATCCATATTGATCTCATTTCCTTTCTTGGCAATCATTTTAAAATCAACCCATTGATTCATTGGGCAGGAAAAACTAAATTCTGTACTTTCTTTGTTAATAAAAACAGATAATACATTTTGAGAAAACGATATCATTAGAGAATTGTTTCCATTGTCAACCTTCAATAATGGTATTGAGCTACTTTTATCTAAAATTGTAGGAAGAAATCGAATTGTTACAACGAAACCATTTGATATATCATTACTTCTCAATTTTGGTAGTTCTAAATAAGAAACAGTTCTTGATGAAAACGCGATGAGAGATCTTAAAGACATAACACTAGTGGCAAAGATATTTGTAATTGTATCAATAATCTGAAGAGAATTCTTGGATCTTTGGGTTTTTGAGTAAGGACTCATGAGACGAAAAAGCGAAAAAACTAAGGGTCTGGTACAGTCCCACGTATAGACTTTGGTAATTATTCTCAGAATCTCAAAAATGTTGGCTTGATCAATTGTGTTAATCATCCCAAACAAACATGATATAAACCCAGAGTTAACCAATCTAATACAATTAAATGGAAAATTCTCTATAGCACAATAAACCATTCCAAAAAACTGTTTTGCAAAGGATGAATGAATAATAAGGGATAGCAAACTGGTATTAATTCTTGTAAATATTCCATATAAAGGCTCTATTTCATTTGATAAAAATGCGCTGAGAGCTTCAAATAACTCTTGATTCATATTATCAGAAGATATATTCACAATTAAGTGTTCCCAATGCAAATTAAACGGCGTTGGCATCTTACTAGTGATGATTGTAAACTCTCTAAATAATTCATAATATTCAGAGGATGAATATGAATAAACATGTTGACTAAATGATGAGAACAAAGCAGTGCATCCGAATATTGAAAAATCAAAACCAGAAGATTCTTTCATCCATTCTTTGGTAATAATTAGAAAAACGAGAAACATTTTGGCATCAAATGTGGGAAAAGACTTTATCAACCTAATAAAAAACTTACTTTCGAATTGATGTGTTTTCAAAGCATTGGATAGTAAGTACTTAAAGATTTCTTCGCAAAATGGGAAAAAAGGCATAGAACTATATTCATCAAGCTCTGTCAAGTTGAGAGACTTTTTTTTTGTGATGCTTTGCAATAATTGTATTCCTGGGTTAAAAAACCCACCAAATTCTTTACCAGTATCGATATGTGCCGTTATTAAAGAACTATTGCATAATATTAGATTAATATGATCGATCAAGCTTGTTTCTGCAAGCAATTCAGAAGTGACATATATATAATGTATGAATTGTTTCGGTACTGATGGTATATTCATTAATATCTCGTCGATTTTGTGGATTATTTTATCATTTTTTGAATTTAATCCAATTATATATAGGAAAGATAGAATATATTGCAAATAAGAAGGAAATATTCCGACAAATTGGTTAAGAAATTCAATTATTATTTCTATTTCTTGATATTTATTATACAAAAGTACACATATAGACTTGAAAAGCTTCTCTATACACGAATCAGTAAAAAAATCATTACATTTAATAACAGAAAAACAATAATTAAAGAATTCAATAGATTCTTCATAACTTAAACCTGTTTTACCAATCAATTTATCTAAGTCATCCGAAACATCAAAGGTTTTATCATTTTCGGTATCATTATGTGTGAAAATTGAAGAAATATGTAATAGCAAAGTATTTAAATCGGAAAACATTGGTAAATAAATAGCATCAACACTCTTTAATCATCTAGCACAACATTAAGCATCATTCTGTTCTCGATGTTCTGATCTCTTAATGTTTGATTTTTCAAAAGAGAGCCTTGTACAGGAAGCACAATATCAAACTTCAAAAGCTCATTCTTTTCATTGAACAATGCATCTTCTCCTGAAATAAAAGTGAACAAATCCTTTCCCATGGTATTGTCATTAAATTTTCTTGTGATTCGTTTTGAATTTGGAAGGGTGAATGCAAGAAGAATCCCCTTATCCGGTGGTGGTGGCAATCTTCGCGCAAGTTCTTTATACTCTTCTCTGGTTATTATTCTAACAGGTTTTACAGGTCCCTTTTTGACGGGTCCAACGCTGGGCTTAACCTTTTCTTCTTCTTGGGCTTTCCTTTCCGCAATTTGCCTTAACCTCTCTTCTTCTTGAGCTCTTCTATATTCTTCATCCTGATCATGCCTTATAATACTTGATGGTGTTCTTTCAGATATGGGATTTTTCCTCGGTTTTGGAGGAGGATTGGATGGTTTTGGTTTTGGTATATCAGGAGCAATTCCTGCTTCAATACAAAAATTGCACCTACTGAAAAATTCTTCCTCATTCATACTAAGCATCTCCTTTTCATTAATTCCGATTTCTTGAAAGCACTTCTTCCAAATTTTTCGATCCTCCATTGTAAATAATGAAAAGTGACAAAAATTTTGGGCCAAGACGGTATCAAGAAAAATTTCCGTTTATTCGGGGTATTTTAATCCTTTTGATTCTAGGATTGAAACCATTTTAGATTTTAGGGCATTGAAAGTAGATAATCGGAATTTTGTGATATCACAAACAATATTTTTACCCACGCTCACTAATTCTGGCTGGTACGATGATATTATACTGATCAACTCTGATTGTTCTTGAGGATCTGTCAGCTTCTCTAAAGCCTGCGACATATCTGTCATATCTTTTTCAGTCAGAAGCTGCTCTACTAATTCCTTTTTATAGTCGAATGTTGCACCAATCATAGACGCAAGAGGGGGTGTGTGAACTAGTTTATCAATCCTGCTTCTGAGCTTATAAACCCTATCACACCACCCATTCAGCATTTTTTGATCCAAAAAGCGATGGAATATTCTCCTAAGCTCTTTTGAAGCGAAATAATACTCAGTATCTTCTCCAAAGTACTTTTCAGCATTTCCCATTACTAAATTCACATCAGATATCCAGGTTTCAATATTTTTATATTTCTTTTCTTTGATATTATCCAAAATTTTGGTAAAATCCATTGGCTTTTTTACAATTTTGTGAAAATCACTCGATACAACATCATAATCTTCCAATGGATCAATGAATGCTTTCGATATAGGATGGGATAATATCCCAGACATTACATCGTTCATTATATCGAGTTGATTCTTGTCCATTCAAATTAATAAAAGTGTCAATTCCACTTTTTGTGACATTTGACATAAAAACATTTTGATTTGTTGATTCCCTATTAATGGATCAGTCAATGCATTATGTTGTTTTTAAACATGAAAATGAAGATTTTATTCTTTATAATACGCAAATTGTCATAAATAGATATCATCGTGAGTTCTTTATGAAGAGGATTGTTGACTTTGAAACCAACTCAAGTCATCAGAGTGTGAAGCAGTTTTTTGAGTTTCTTCAAAAAGGAGGTGTTCCTGATCTTCCTGAAGACCAAAACAAAGTTTTCCAACTTCTCAAAGAGTGGGATTGTCATTTTCTTGTTTTGATTTCTTTTCTATTTTTAACCAGTTGTCATTCTATAGATATACCTTTCGAATTAATGCCCAACAACATGGAAAAGAAACCAGATGAAATTGTTCATATGATTAAGAAAGATGAAACAGAATGTCAAAATAGGGTTTATTGGATAAATGAAATCGCATTTGATTTGGTTAAGAAAAAGTTAATTGAAGAGGAGGAAGAACAGAAAAAGAAAGAATTTGCAGAAGAAATTATTAATAATGATTATCCTGAGATAAAACAAAAAGAAGAATTCGATAGAAAAATGAATTGGAAGGTTACAAAAGAACAAGGTTTAAGAGAAAATCTCAAACAAAAACATTTATTAAGATTTCCCAAACCAATAGAACCAAAACATCTAAGTATTTGTGAAACAAATATTGAATTCCAAAGTTTTAATCAGGAGATGGAAGAAAAAATTTCATTTGAGAACTTTCTTTATGAGAATGGACAAGAAATCACAATTAATTATCAAGATTTTTGTATTGATCGGATTATTATGTTACCTAAGATTCGTCCTCATGAACTTGAAAAAGCAGTGAGGTTATCTGCAAAATATTGTCAGAATTCTCTGTTTCGTCGTATGTTATTACAGAAATCGAATGATTGCCCAGTTTTGATATATCGGCTGCATAAACAAGGAGTGTTTGTTTTTGAAGAAATAAAACCATATCTGATAGATGGTAAATCATATTTATTGTGTTATTATTTTCGAAAAGAGATCGATGATTTTGATAATTTTATCAGATGTAAGAAACTACCAAGTATTATTGATGAGTCTTTTTTTGAGAAAGAAAATGATATTGATCAACTGATCGAATTTGGGTTTAATACATCAAGTATTGAGTATTGTCTCAAATATGATGTTATTGATGATTTCCATAATCACGATATTGATGATAAAATCGCATCATGGAGTCCTTTTGAGTGGAGTTTTGAGCCCAAATATCGAGATCTGCTTTCTTTTTCTGGATTCTTTGGTTCGATCAAGTGTTTTAAGCAATTATTAATGAAAGGATTTAAAGTTATCGATAATGTTATGTCTATGGTTGTATGCAGTGGTAGTTTAGATCTATATCATTTGTGTCAAGAACAGCTTAAGTATGCAACTCAGATGGTTTTCAATGCATCAAAATTTTGCCACATGCCATTGTTAGTTTTCATGATAGAAAATGGGGGCTGTATAAATTTAACAGATATTAATGGTTATACTCCTTTACATCATGCTTCCGAAAATGGCCATCTTTGTATTGTTAATTATCTAGTTCATCAAAAAGCAAAATTAAATGCAACAGAATATTGTGTCGGGCTTTTTCATTTAATAATACTCCTTTTCAATTAGCCGCTCAAAATGGCCATCTTTATGTTCTCGAGTATCTAATTAATCAAAGAGCTAATACAAATGTGAAAAATTCAAAAGGAATGACTCCTCTTCATTTAGCCGCTCAAAATGGCCATCTCAATGTTGTTGAATATCTAATTAATCAAAGAGCTGATATAAATGTAACAAATACAACTGGAATGACTCCTCTTCAATTAGCTGCAAGAGAAGGCCATCTTAGTGTTGTTGAGTATCTAATTAATCACAAAGCTGATGTTAATGCAAATTCAGATAGAAATTTTTCAGCAGGTACTGCTCTTCATTTCGCTTCTCAAAATAACCATCTTGATGTTGTTGAGTATCTAATCAATCAAAAAGCTGATATAAATGCGATAGCGATGGGATGCACATCTGGGACTCCTCTTCACTTCGCTGCTATGGAGGGACATCTTTGCGTTGTTGAATATCTAGTTAATCAAAAAGCTGATATCAATTCAAAAGGGAATGATTATTCAACTCCTCTTCATTTAGCTGCTGAAAAAGGTCATCTTAGTGTTGTTGAATATCTAGTTAATCAAAAAGCTGATATAAATGCAAAATCTACAAGTGTTGAGTTTTTATATTTAAGATTACTCCTCTTCATAATGCTGCTTATAATGGTCATCTTAGTGTTGTTGAATATCTAGTTAATCAAAAAGCTGATATCAACTCAAAAAGTAAAGATGCTTCGACTCCTCTTCATTATGCTGCTCAAAAGGCTCATCTTAGTGTTGTTGAATATCTAGTTAATCAAAAAGCTGATATAAATGCCAAAGATAAAGATGATCGGACTCCTCTTCATTTAGCTGTTCAAAAAGGTCATCTTAGTGTTGTTGAATATTTAGTGAATCAAATGGCTGATATTTATGCCAAATCTAGAGATTTTGAATTTTTGTATTTAATGAGACTCCTCTTCATTTTGCTGCTCAATATGGCCATCTTAGTGTTGTTGAATATCTAGTTAATCAAAAAGCTGATATAAATGCAAAAAATAGCATTGTTGAGTTTTTAAATTTGATTCAACTCCTCTTCATTTAGCTGCTCATAGTGGTCATCTTAGTGTTGTTGAATATCTACTTCTTCAAGGTGCTGATATAAATGCAAAAAATAATAGTGTTGAGTTTTTTTATATAATTATTCTCCTATTCATTATGCCGCGGAAAGAGGCCTGCTCAATATTGTTGAATATCTAGCTAACCAAAAAGCTGATATTAATGAAAAAAATAAAGAAGGAAAAACACCAATGTATTTAGCAAGGCGATATTGTCATAGGAGCGTTTTTCAATTCCTTAAAAGTAGAATTGATCAATAAGTCAGCAAATTATTGGAAAATACCTTTGGGGTGACATCAAAACCAATTGTTGTCTATTTCCTCAAGAGATAATGTGATTTTTTCAATTTACCTAACATTAATAAAAGTGGAATGCCAATGAGAAAATAGTAGAATTTTTAATATGCATGCTAATGAAATAGAAAAGTTTCATTATTTGAAGTAGTTAAACTCTCTCTCCACAAAGATGAATTTTCTATCATACTTATCCTCAGACAATTATTTAACAATATTCCACCAGATAATAAAATGTCTGTTACAAATTTGTTACGAATCATTCGGCACTTTTGCAACCATCATGAATATTGAATACTTTCCATAAAAAAATCAATTCAAATTTTGAATAATAATCCCACAAAAGATCTTTATACAATTATTTCAAATTTAATAGGGGCTCATAAAAATGGAAAATGGATTTGATTTGCCTTACTCTATTGGAGATTATTCCCTAGATGAGTATATTGGAGAGGGTTCCTTTTCTAAAGTGTATAAAGCTCATCATGTGAATAGACCTGGTGTTTTTGCCGTGAAAACAATGGAAAAAGGGTTATTATCAAGGGCCGAGGACCAAACTCGGTTTCAAAGAGAACTTGATTGTTGTGCTTTTCTAAAGCATGATAATGTGATCTCTCTTCTAGAATTTTTATCTAATGAATCATATTTTTTTGTTGTTTTAGACTATTGCGAAGGGGGTGATCTTTTTAGATTTATTAATGATCGAGAAGATATATCAGAACCGCAAGCTGCTGGAATTTTTTACCAAATAGTGTCCGGAATTTCATATTGCCATTCAAGAGGAGTGGCTCATCGAGATCTCAAGCCTCAAAACATACTTTTCACCATGTTTCCGTATTTGAAAATCACAGACTTTGGATTATGTGGATATCACTCAATCGATCAAAAAATGAAGACTTTTTGCGGGTCTCCATATTACGCTGCACCAGAATGCTTGAATCACATCAATTACAACGGATTTATGAGCGATATATGGAGTATGGGAGTGATTCTCTATGAGTTAGTTACTGGCGAGCACCCTTGGTCAATAACTAACACAAACCTTATGATTAAGCAAATTAGCAGAGCTTCTTTTTCTATTCCAACCTTTGTTTCTCCTGAGTGTACAGATTTAATTAAGAGTTTGTTGAGAGTTAATCCTTCAGATAGGCTCACATGCGATGCCATTCTACTTCATCCTTGGATGAGAATGGCAACAATCACAAAACCAAGAGACAGATCATCTTTGCCACCATTATATAAGAAGCAAATACCTTTCATTACAAAATCCATCGATCGTAGCAGCGTTCCTCTGGATCATGGGATAGCTTCTCCTCTTATTGGATTACCAAATTCTCTTATGCGAGAGTCCTTTTCGCACACAACTCAAAAATATCGTCCTATTAAGCGATCAAACTCAGGTCATTCGATTAACCCTATTATAAGTGATACAGCTGATCCGTCACCCTTAACAGGGACGGCGTCAATTGTTGCACCCAGAAGAAAATCTTCTGTTGTTTCAATATTTAAATATTAATATATTTGGTTTTATTCTTTAATTCCATGAGATTGGTTATACTTTCTTAATTGGATTCCGTACCACTTCCTAATTTTATTTGTTTGAGATTTGGTAAGTTCAACCCCTTGAGAATCATGAGTTGGGAAGCCAGTTTCATCAAAAGCAGAGTATTTATCTGTTTGTGATTGGAGAATTTCATTTGGATGAAGAATTGGTTCTTCCTTCTTAGGAGCTGGAGGTTCAGCTTTAACATTTTGTTTCATTGCCTTTTGGGCAGCTTTGGTCTTTTTCATTGCAATAATTTCTTGAGGATCACAAATTTTAAAGCTGCATGCCTTACCATCTGGTGAATCTTCCATTCTAATTCCTAATACTGGAGCTAATTCATCACGAATAGCATCAAGTCCCTTAAGGGATTCCCTAACATGAAAACTGAGATCCTTCATCATTTGATGAGCAGGAGATGTTGCTTCTGCTTTCAAATCCAAACCCAATTCATCAGTCAATGCTTTGACAATGTTAAGAACAGTAATACCGTTTTTCTTGTAGGCAACGCGATGCTCCGATAAGGCCTTTGCAAATGGAACCAATTCAAGTGATGATGATCCTGAAGTGAATGCAATTGAGTCTGGAATGAAACCTAAAACTTCCATCACACTATGAACAATTCGGCCAGCAGATATGACAAGAGTGTCAATAATGTTCTCATTAGCGTATACTGCATCAATTATTGATGATAAAGATTGGATTGCTGAAGGAATATCAAAGTTATTAGCAAAAGCTTCGGCAATAGTTTCTTGGGCTTTTTCAAGCATGGAAATAAAAGCAAAATCATCATCGGTAAAACCTTTCTTCATATCAGCAATTGGAGATCTCATCTTTGTGTCTGCCATCTGTAAAAAGTTGTTTATTCTTGAATCAAGAGAAATAGCTCGTTCAATCAACCCATCAGAGAGCTCAAGAACATTTTGCCAGCCAACAAGAGCAAACATCATACGAATTTGGCGTGGTGTAAACTGACTGAGGGCATTGGCAATTGACTTAAAGTTACCAAAAGACTTTGACATCTTTTCTCCATTAATACGAAGCTGCCCGGTATGCAACCATGTTTTTACCCATGGAACTACACCAAATCGAGCTTGACTTTGAGCAATTTCATTTGTGTGATGAGGGAAACGAAGATCTATACCGCCGCAATGTACATCAAAGTGAGTACCATAAAACATATTTGACATAGCAGAGCACTCAATATGCCATCCAGGACGGCCTTTACCCCATGGGGAGTCCCAATATGGTTCACCAGGTTTAGCTGCCTTCCAAAGAACAAAATCACTCCTGTTTGTCTTTGTGATGGCCGCTTCATCGATCTCGTTAGGATTTTCATGATTCAGGGTAGCCAAGTATGACTCTCTTTCGATTTCAGCGTAAACAAAGCGAGGATCTTTTTCATACTTATCAACATTGAAATAGGCAGAGCCACCTGATTCGTAGGCAAATCCGTTGTCAATCAAATCTTCGATAAACTTGATAATCTGAGGAATAACTTCGGTAACTCTAAGAATTGCATCAGGAGTTTTAACATTCAATCTGTTCAAATCCTTGAAAAAGGCGTTTTCTCTATCCTTTGCATATTCAAAAACTGTATTGAAACCAGTTTTTCCATTATTGAACTCATTAATGATTTTATCATCAATATCAGTAATATTCATTGACCAAGTCACAGGAACCTTAAAATAGTCTGTCAAAATCCTTCTGATCATATCAAGTGAAACATAAGTTCTTGCATGACCAAGATGAGACTCAGCATAAACAGTGGGCCCACATGTATAAACCCTTAAAGGTAAACCATTTTCGCGCATAAGAGGCTGAAGAGAATCTCCGAGGCTATTGTGCACATTAACACCAGTCGGAATCATTATTTAAATGGTCGTAGATAGTTCAGAAAAAACAAACGATAAAAGTCGAGATTTAGAGACATTTCAGGATTAACGATTAATAAGTCATTTAATTTATTGTTAACATTACAGAATAGTTTTGATAGCGTAATAATCGTATTTATTGTTATGAATGAATGACAGGTCTGCGGGTTATGTGTATGTTTTGAAAGAGTGTTGGAATCGAAGAGACATTGAGGCATTTGATGTTGCACTCGACAGGTTAAACAAATTGAAGGAGATTATTGAGATTACTGAGACAGATTGTATATTTTTTGAATATTTGTGGATGGCAAGTGGAAGATTTTATGTGAATATCCTAGTTTTTTTCGAATTTAATACAATGGAGAGTCAAAATTGCATATCAAGTCTGGTCGATCACCTGTTTCAAAGGCTTGGTGATTACGTAAATGATCGAACAGTTTTTGAATTGTCATTGCAAATATTAATTAAATACTTTAACGACTCGATATGTGAAAGAGTTATTGATTGTGAGTATTCTAGTATCTTTTTAGAGTTTTTCAGATCTTTTTCCGATTCCGTCGTTGTCTCCAGTTTTATTTCCACAATATTGCTTAAAGTTGATCAGCCAACCGGTATTATTATTATTAATCCGTTTTTTGATCATTGTATATTACTAAAAAACAATATATGTGTTAAAGCAGCCATTGAAATAATTCAGCATATTCCTTCTTTGTTAAATTCTGAATCTCTGAGAGAGAAATGCCAGTTTTCTATACTTCTAAAGGCGGTTTCTTCACTGTCATCTGTAAATATATATATAGTTCCTCAATTGGTAAGAATCATACACTGTTTTCGGAATCAAAAATCACCCATCTTTTTATCAAAGTGTATGAACATAATACAAATTACTGCAATTACCAGACTCTTTGAAAGTAATAATAATCTGATAGTGAATTCTGCTTTGAAATTGATAATTTTTATGTTGGAGTATCGTTTGTTCAGTTTTGATTTTGCCAAAGAATTGATTCATTTATGTGCTGATCAGTTCCCTCACTCTTGTTATGAGATTAAGAAACTCATAATTGTTTTTTTGTCCAAACTTTTGCTTGTTTCTGATGAATCACAAAGCTTAGCAGCATTTGTTCCTATGGAAATATCTCAGCAGTTTGATGAGTTTTCTACTTCCGAACTCACTATGAATGAACAAATTTTTGTGGATAATGTAATAAACAATGTATTATAAAAATTATTTTTACAACTGAGCTGGCTCCCAAATAAATAGATTCGAATCATCTCCGCAAGAAGCGAAAACATGAGCATGAGATGACCATACAACATCATATGTAGTTGGTTGATGAGCTCTGAAAGCTTTGATTGGTTTTCCGGTAAAAGAATCCCAAGCATGAATTTTGCCATCATCAGATCCACTTATCACAGTTTTTCCATTTGGTCCAAAGCGCGCCCTGACAAAGTGTTTGGAAGAGTTTTGATGACCTTTCAAAAGCATTACATTTTCAATTTTTCTTAAATCCCAGATTCTGTTTGTGCTGTCTTTGGTGGCAGCTAGGATTCTGGTAAATGATGGATCAGCACTAATACTTGTAACTTCACCCAGAACTGGAGTAAGTTGCATAATAGCTAAGTATGACCTAACATCCCATAGCTGAACGGTTAGATCTTTCCCTCCACTCACAACTAAGTTCTTTATTGGATCGTAAATAACAGCAGTTACAGCAGCACTATGCCCCTTCAAGATTGTCTCAGGGGCTTGGGTTGGGGTATCCCATACGATAACATTCTGATCATATCCACCAGATACGATGTGTCGCCCATCAATATCGGTATCTACGCTATATACATCACCATTATGATTACTAAGCTTAGCCAACATATTTGTTGAAGTAATATTATATAACCTAACAATTCCATCACTACATGCTGTTGTAACTATGTCATTTCCAGCGGCTATTGACCATATTCTGCCATCATGATCGTTTAGAACAGCCTTTTTTGTCCAATTTGCAGCATCCCAAATAATAGCGGTCTTATCACTGGATCCACTGATCAAAGTTGATGTTCCGGGTACAAATGCTAAACATTTGATATTTCCATTGTGATCTTGTGGCATAGATTTCGGAATACCATTGGGAATAGCTGAAGGTTGATAATCTACAAGAAGCGATTCAATATTTCCCTTTTCTTCGAATCGCCCAATTTGGAACTTAACAGCTTGCTGTAGAAGACTTACAAGCCTATGATCAGGAGGATTCTTTTCATATATTGGAGAATCATAGCTCTTTAACTCTTTATCAATTGAATCAAGAATTTGTTGTAGCGAAAGCGAAAGATCTGGAAGCTGCGGTGATTGTGAAGGAGAAGCTGCTTCAACAAGAGTATAACACAACTCTTCATAGTCATTTGGTGGTTCGCAATGGCCCCTATATTCTCTTAATCTCGTAGACAAAAATTGCAGCGCAATAGAAGTATCGCCTGAAGATAACAATTCAAAAAATCTGTGCCTAAGAATGGAATACAATAGCTTCGGAGAGCTACTGAGCTCATTGGTCAACGGCTCAATTTGAGTCCAATCACCAGATTTAATCACACTACGGAGTTTTAAAAGAAGTCGACACCTACTACTTTCTTTTGCAATAATTAAACGCATGTCATCCCTCAAATTTAGAGCAGAAGCAATATATCCCGAATCCTCCAGATATTGGACAATCATTGATATTAATTCGTTCCGAATTTTGGGATTATCCGGTTTCATCGCAACATTTAAATCTGGCCTTGGGGGCAGTGTAGACTTTGTTCTCATTGACAAACCGCAGTAATAAACAACTGTTTAGTAACAATTCTACCTGGAGCATCTTATCATATGGTGGCTCTGATAGAAATGGAAACAATACAAGAACAGGTTCGGAAACTTTTTGTCGAAGAAATCAAAGATCTTATCTTCTGAAGATCCAATTTCATCCATTAATTCTGAACTCATTTCACTCCTGTGTTCAGACTTATTTCTGATCATCCTGACTAAGTCTTTGAGCGAGTCAGGGGCATAATCCCCTCTTGATCTCAGATCTCTGACCAATAATTGAGGTATTAAGCTCATCCATGATGTACATTGCATAACATCAATTTTGAAATCTTCAAATTTCTGAATAAGAGAGGGCGGAACTTGTAATGAGCAAAGGAGATCGTTCAAAGTATAAAAGACTTTCATTTTTGCCTCAGCATCCCAAAATAGAGGATGTTCAAGCGCTTCTTTTGGTGTTGGTCTTTCCCTCCAATCTGGATTGGTTATATCAGATATGAGATCATATATAAGGCTCTCGTATTTGCTCTTATTTCTTTCAATTGCGGTTAATACTATCTTTCCCAGCGCTTCAACATCTCTTGCTTGAATCTCAGGATCTTTGGTAGAGTTACAGTTCCATTCAAGGCCGCAAAGGATGGGCAAATTATCCCCAGCAGGGTCTGCATATATTGCATTTTCGTCGATTCTGCCATGCACAAGGCCTGCCCTAAAAACGCTTTCCAATGAAGAAAGCATCCGATGAAGAAACAGTTTCGGATCCATCTTCTTAAAATCGAATGGAAACATATATTGGTATCCCAAAACAACCGTATCTTCAATGATTTGATCCTTAATAAGCGATGAAGTAAATTTCAGATCTCGAGCTTCCCTGGCTAGAGTTAATGACTGTTGTGAACGATCAGTATATGGGAGCTTGACAATAGAAAGAACTAAATCACCGTAATAGCCTTTTGTTTCATCATGTTGATCAATAATGATAGAAATATGGCTTGATTCAACAGTAATCATTCTCCTAATTAGGAATTCAATAAATCTTAAAAAGAAATAAGTTGAAGAAAGCCCAATCCCAACTAAAAGGTATGGAAATCGGTGTGTTCGAGGCATTCTAATGAAATTGAGAGGTTCAATCATTTGATCAGCTGGTCTTGTGGGATCTATTTGTGGTCTAAGAGGTTTAAACGAAGCAAAAGGTCTCCTGACATCAAATAGTCCATAACCAAATTGTTGTCTATTCTCAACACCTTTGTCTCCAGGAAGAGCTGGCATTCCAGACATTAGTATCTCAAATTTTGATGGGGTGGTAAGTGGTTTTGCAGGAATAGCTACTGGACAATTAGGTCCTCTTAAAAACAGAACATTTGTCCGAGGAAGCTTCGCTCCATTTGAAACGAGTTCATATGTGTATTTTCCTTCTGATCCAAATACACTGGTTGGAACACTATTTAGTTTAAGTTGAGAAGTTATAGTCCCATTTACACTAATGCTTATAGCTCCATTAAATGTGGTCATAACTTTGATATTCTGAAGAACAGTTTTACCATACTTGGCTCCGCTAAACACATCAAACTCGCTGACTTTGATGATTTCTGATGTAGCATCGAAAATGTTGAGCTCATAATCAACTCTCACTAGAATAAGATCGCGAAAATTAAGCTGTTCACCATTTTGTGCAGGAATAGTGGTATTGGATTTGTAGGAAGATATAATCTCGCCTGTTTCATGATCAATAAAATACACAGAAGTTGATTTCCCCGAAGAAAATATTTCCCCTGTTTCAGTTCGAAACGGAGCAATAAATACAAGATCTCTAATGGGCAGAGAAACCCGTCTATATCCATAATCTCTCATAAATGTGAACAAAAACCCATCAATACTCGGAATAAAAACAGTTCTACCAGTTGACGTGTAATTAAAAACACCACCACCACTATCAACCGACCATAGTACTTGCCCAGACAAAATGTCGATTTTATGTATCCGGCCATCAGCTGTACTGATAAAAATATACGAATCATCCGATTTGCTAAACCACTCAGTATAAATGCCGGTTTCAACAAGAGAATCACTAAAGTATTTCTGGAAAAAAAGGAAGAATAAGAACATAATACAGGGCCAGAATTGTAAAAAAAATTATGGGTCCAGGGCCCTAAAACGGTTAATTTATAATTGGCTGATTAGCGAAATAACCGTCGTCATTCCATTTATGGCCGAAGAAGAGCAAATACAGAAATCCTCCGAAGATTTACTGATCGAAAAGCTTCACGAAAATGTTGAAATTGTTTGTAATTCCGAGCTTGATCAAAGAATGACAGCCCTAACGTTCCTAATCGAAGAGCTTAGGAAGTCAACATCATCTATGACTTCTGTTCCTAAGCCAATGAAACATTTGTTGCCTGCGTTTGATGATCTAGTCAGAGCATACAATACTTTTACTAATCAAGATTTCAAAACCCAATTGGCTGACCTTCTTTCATTATTATCTATTGTCAGCGTTGAGACTTCATATGACATTTTAAAGTATAGAATAGCATGTCCAATCGAAAACATTGGAAGCTGGGGTCATGAGTATGTCAGATGTTTGACTTTAGCAATTGTTAGAGCCTTTAAGAATCCTGAAACTATTCCAGAAGGTACTGATTTACTTCCACTTATTGCACAATTATCTAAGTATTATATGGCACATAATGATGAACCTGATGCTTGCGATTTGTTGATTCAAATAGGCAGATTGAGAGATATCGTTCATCTTGTTGATGAAGAATCACACGAAAGAGTATGTATTTATCTTTTACAATGTTATAACTATCTCCCAGATCCTATTAATTTCGAAGTTTTAAGAGTCCTAATTGATATATATGAGAAGCTTGGAAAAACAGAACAAGCTCTTGTAATTGCATTAAAGCTCAATGATAGGAACAGAGCACGTGAAATTTTCCATAATTGCCAAGACATTCTCATGAAGAAACAACTTGCATTTTTATTAGCAAGACAATTGATTGTTTTTGATGATGAAATGGATGAAGAACTCACAGCAATCGCCACTAATACTGATCTATTTTCAAGGTTTATTGAAATTGTAGAGAGACTTGGAAAGAAGAAAGCAAAAACTCCAGATGATGTACTACAATTTCAGGCCACTATTGGTAGTAGGAATGCTCCAAGAAATGATACAACTCTTCATTATATTGCCAAGTCATTTGTTTCTGCTTTTCACAATGCAGGTATTAAAGAAGATTTATACTACACAGCTCAAAGGGGTGAAGATATTGTTAACAGAAACAAAGGAGCTGGAAAAGCTGTCGCTGTTGCTACATTAGGTATGCTTAATCTTTGGGATATTGAAAATGGTCCTAATACTTTGAACAAATGGTTGGGTACAAATGATTCAAATTGTATAATGGGTGCATTAACAGGTGTTGGTATTGTTTCTGCAGCAGTAAGATCTGAGTATGATCCTGCTATTGCTCTTTTAAGGGATTTTCTGGCAAAAGACGGTTCAAGACCTGAAGATATAGATTATCGAATTGGTGCCATATTCGGTTTAGCAATGGCTTATGCGGGTAGTGCTAGAGAAGACGTACTCTCATTATTGGCTCCAGTAATAAATGGCCAAGATCCCCGTGTTGATGCTTTTGCTTCTCTTGCTATTGGTTTGATATTTGTTGGATCTAGAAACGATGCTGCTATCAGCGCGATATCCCAGCTTTTGTTTAGCTATCCTAACGAAATTCCTGAAATTAAGCATATAATATTTATTGCCTTGGCATTTGGTTTACTGTTTTTGGGCCAACAAAGTGAATGTGAAGTTGCATTGGCATTCCTTGATGCCATTCCTTCAAGATCAACAGCAGAATTTGTAAAAATTGCAATTGAAAGTTGCGCATATGCGGGAACTGGTAACGTTCTTCAGATTCAGAAATTATTAAGCATTTGCACAGGCCCAGATTCGATTTCTCATTCGGTAGCTGTATTAGGTATCGCAATTATTGCTATTGGTGATTCCATTGGATGCCAGATGTCCAAAAGAATGTTTGAACATATTATGCAACACGGAAAGGCCCATGCTCGTAGAATGGTCCCAATCGCTATTGCTCTAACATCTGTTTCACATCCCCAACCAGAATTAATAGACACCCTCCACAGAATTGGGCATGATACTGATATCAATGTCGCTAAAAATGCAACACTTGCCTTAGGTATCATCGCTGCTGGTACAATGAACACAAGAGCAATTAATACTCTTCGTGCACTGGAACAGTTCCATAAAAGTGATTCCACGGTTGTAATGTTATTGCAAGTAGCTATTGGTTTATGCCACCTTGGCCAAGGTTTAATGACTTTGTCTCCAACCTATGGTGATTCATTATTAATTCACCCAGTTGCACTTAGCTCCTTGTTAGTTATTGCATATGCATCAATTCATACAGAAGAAATTATTGTTAAATCTGATCCACTTCTGTTATTCTTTGTTGCTCCTGCAATCGGACCCAGATTTCTTGTTACTTTAGATGAGAATCTTCAAATATGTCCTCTTCAAGTCAGAGTTGGCCAGGCTATAGATGTTGTTGGTCAGGCAGGTAAGCCGCGTGCTATCACCGGGTTCCAAACCCTTGAAACACCTGTTATATTGGAAGCAGGAAAGCGAGCAGAATTTGTTGATGAAAATATTGAGCCCCTCTCTCCTATACTTGAAGGCTTCGTTATAGTCAGAAAGAAGCAACCCAAATCTGAATAAAAGATGAAAATCATTTTTTATTATTGGCTTTGTGTGCCCCAAATTATATATTTCTTTGATTCTGATGAATAATTACTCTCAACACTTACTGTGGGTGGATTAGTACCATTTCCAAAAGAAATAGTATCTTTATCGATAGTAAATCCACTAAATGACTTTTTCTTACTCTTAAAATTAATATATGCCCTCAGTCTATCCTTACCTTCGTTTGACTTTTCGAAATTAAGCAATCCGGAAAGTGATCCTGTTCCCTCTGTAAATTTATTTGTCCACATTATTGTGGATTCCCTTTTAGACATCTTCAATTGACCCACGGGAGAGGTAAACTGATGCTTCACCAAAGCACCTCTATCTGGAAAGCTCAATTGAATTGAGCAAGATTTTACAGGCGCCGAGACAGTTATACTTATTGTGAATGATACCCCATTATCAGGCTCTTCTTTATATGTATAATTACCTACGACAGGTGGCTTGGTTAACTTAACACTCCATAGCAAAAGTTGAGTAATTCCAGTTGGAGGGGAGAAAAGCATTTTTGTTGCCTCAATTTTTTTTACCGAGAAGTGAGAAGCAACGTCTGTCAGCCGATCAAAGTTAACTAATGTAGCCATTATGTCTGGGAGATAGCTAATGCTGGCTATACTTTTTAGTTCTCCATATGATGAGAAAAAGGTATTCTCATTATCGATAGAGCCAAATACTGTCTCTCTGATTTTCATTTCAAGTTGCTGCCTGGGAAAAACCAAAGATGTTTTCCAGGAAGGAACAGGGGATGGCGATATTGTTTGGTATCCGGCAGAAAATCTCCTCAGATCCCCTGGTGCTACAATTTGTGAGACAAAATATGCGTCATGAATGATTGGTGATCCAAGGGGCATAATTTGAAGAATTAACTGGTAAATTGGACCTGGTAAAGAATCTGTCTGGAAATTCTTAAGTGGCGATCTAAATATTGGCTCAACAAATGATAAAAAATGAAAAGATGCAGATATTTCAACAGGGGGATCATTTTCTGATCTTTCTTCAATAATCAAAGGAATCACAGAAAAATAAAAGCTTTTCGTGGGAAGAACAACTAATCGAATAGATTTTTCAATCAAAAAATCAAAATTGTATCCGCTTGATATTGAATTCAATACTGTGCCTTTAAAAAAAGACTCCAAAATGTCATTAGGGGGGACAGGAGGATTACCGCTTTTTACTTTTGATTCAACATTGCTAAAGCGCTGAGAAAATGAAATCTCGCCAGTCGAGGAAAAAATAAAAAAGCCCCGGAATGAATAAGGCTGATTATGAATCATTATAAGCGGTTGATTTGTAAAGTTAAAGTAAAGCGTGTTTAACAGACATGTGATATGAAAACGCCAACATCAACATAACAGGGTGCTCCAGTTTTGGCCTCTCATTCAGCATAATTACGAATTCAAGAAATTCTGATAGGTTGTTTTGAATGAACTTATGAATCATCTTAATTCCTAGTTTTGCTTTCCTTGAACTGAGCTGAATTTTAATTTGAGATCCAAGAATTTTGAGAATTGTTGATTCAATAATAACTCTGATTCCGTCTGATGTATATTCACCAGAGAGAAGCCTCTTTTTGATTATTTCTAGTTCATTGATAAGTCCATATAATTGGGATATGGGTCTTAAAACAATTTCAAACAATGTCATGATTGATGACATACCATTTGGATCATCATATGCAGCAAGAGTAAGGGCACATTTCAATAAATACAATGCTGGCCTAGAAAAGTCGGATTTCAGTATTGATTCGCATACTCTTGTTATCAGATCTTTGATTTTTATATTGCTGTGAAATGGAATCTTCCAGCTAATACTCAAAGCACTAAACATATTAGATAGGCCAATAAGGTCAACACTCTCAGAAACTTGGTTACCATTAACAAATCTCAGTGCTGAAACAGAGAGCGATCGGATGAACAAATCCAGATAGTGATCACAGCCAAGGACCTGGAACAGACCTTGAATAACTTGAAAATCTGTCGACTTTGAAGCTAGTGCGCATAATGCCGTGGCAAACGACAAATCGAATGAGCTGATTGCCCTCCGAAAAGAAGTTAAGTAATCTGAAACCGTATTAGTACCATTCAGAATGGAAACAAATGCAGAAAGTTGTATTTGTCTTCCTCTTTGTGGTACAACATTAAAGAAGAAATCCTTAATCTGTTTTTCATCTGCGGGGTTAATACCCTTGAATCTAAGAGCAGGAGGGAGTGTTACAGGACCTTCAGCATCGTTTCTAAATAAGGGGATCCTAATTAAACTGTCATCAAGATCTACAACAAGATTGAAATACCCATCAACATAGGATTCTATAGGATCAGGCTGAAAAGCAGTTGGATGAATAAAAACCCGAGCACTAAATACGGAAGTTGACGTTAAAACCAGATATCTAAGCGGGTTCGGATTCTTTGGCTGAAGTCTTCTTAAAAACTCGTTAATTAATTCAGTCTCTTTGCTAATATAGATCACAGATATTTGATCAATGTGAAGTTTAATGCATTTGAAATATTCATGAATTGGAATTGCTTCGCTAGAAACATAAAAACTATCAATGCACTGTCTGGATAGTAATCTTAAAAGACGGAAAACATTTTTACATTCTTTTATCCCTTCAGACCTTCCTTCACCAAGATAATACCTGCTTGGCTCCTTCTGATGATGCCTTAAAGAGTTATTCAGCGCTTTCTCCAATTCAGTTTCCATTTTAACTGAGAAAGCCGTTAATGAGAATGCTCTCAGGTTAAGTAATACCTATTATTCCACATGTGTTTAACTTAGGATACAAAAATAGAACAATAAATGAATAATTGTTTATGGAAAGTACCAACTAAATTCGATTCTCCAGATAATTTTTCCGAAATTAATATCATGGTTGACTTTGTTAAGAATGAAGAGAAATTTGCTGATCAAATTGAGGAGACTTTGATCATTTTGGAGAAATCATATAAAAGTTTTAGTAGTGTTTTAGGAGGAATGCCAAAAATATCAAAACTATCTGGAAATGCTCAAATTATTCCCCATTTTCGGAAAATGCTCATGTCAAAATACCGTCAAGCTGATAAGTTTGAAGAATATGGGAAAAAATTCACACAGCTGAGGACAGAAGTATCTAATCCTCTTAGGGATCTATTTAAAATGAAGAGAAAGCAATTTATTAACAATTTGAATGATTTGAAGGCTTCTGTTGAAAATCCACTAAACGATCTAAAGAAGAGTGTTAATGGATACGAGAAATATTTTTCTAAAATCATACAGCTTACAACGGGCAACCAAAAAAATCCCATGAATCAGGTGCCATTGATACAAAAGGCTCTGATTGCATTAGATGCGAAAATGATAAAAATGCAAGACCATTACATACTGTTTCACACTAACTATGTAAATTATTGCAAAAAGAGGAATTCCATTTTTGAAGAAATCAATACATTTTTTAATGATAACTCTCCTAAATATGTGGATCTAATAAAGTCAATATCTGACGTAGATCCATCTTTTGGTATTGAAAGCCCAGATAATGCTAATGAAATGTATTCTTCATCCTGTTCTGCTGCGCAAGTCGAAGTTTTGCCTCCTATTTTTGTAACCATAGAATGTGAGACAATTATTGAAGGTTTTGTTCCTGGTCAAGCTTATGAATTAATATCATCAAATGGAGATATATGGAGTATCAAAGGCAATGACGGAGGAATATACGGAGTGCCATGTGAGTATATTCGCCCAAAAAGAAAGTAATAAAAACACATTTAATCGTAATAACCAAGATGAGTATCATTTGACAGTAAACACAAAACTGGTTTGTTATTAGGAACATAGAAAGCGAGATCATCCCCAGAAAGCTCCCTAATTAGTTCAATTCGTGCTACAAACTTATCAAATGGAACTCTATCATGCCAAAAAGTAATATCTTTGAGCTTTGTGAAAAATGAGCGACAACCTTTGTTAGAAATCGGCTTAATGCAATGACTGATTTGAGATCTATTTAAAAGAGCTTCTTCAATGCTGTTCACACCAAGAAAAGAGTGACCAAGAAACCATCTATTTGTCGAATGATATGGCGAAATACCCACCCTTTGCAAGTATATACCTACAACTCTATCATCAGATTTGACTTGAGAGCATTTCTCGTTGAACCAGCTCCAATCTTTGTATAAATCAAATGCAGCTTTCCTTGAAAACACAAAACCAGATCCTCCTTGTAGATAAACAGTGGATTGTTTTCCCAAGCATGCACCTTGAATAACAACGTCTTTCATGGGATCGAATTGGCTATTCAATTCTTCAAGAAATAGGGGCAGCGTTTTAATATTAACAGCGGTATCTTCGCATATCCGTATCATCCAGAGACTATCGGATCGAAACAAGAATTCTTCAATAGCCCGATAGAGTTTGGAGCAAAGCCCATACAAAGACTTATCTTTGCTAATATCAACGCTTATGTAAGGTATATCCTTGATTGATGATTCAATTGCGCTATCTCCAAAAAATCCAAGCCCGCCGAAATTCGGAGTATGAAAAAACTCCATTCCCCAATGTATATAGCTATATTCAATTTCATATTTCAGTGGGGCTCCGGTCATAACAGCAATATAAACTTTTCTCTCCATTATTTCATTTTCTTTAATGATAGGGGGCCATATTTCTCCAAAAATATAGAATTTCATTATCATTAAAACATAATGAACAAAAAAAGATACAACAATAACCAGAGAGACCCGGATTTTCGAAGAAAAAACACTTATCACTTCCCCTAGAAAGATTGTAACCTCTTTGTCCAACCAACTATAAATGTGTGAATTAGTGGCCGACCACTTTATTTTCCCATTAATGGGTACTTTGGAACCCCAGGATGATCTCAATCCAGAATCTCTTCCTAACTTTTGGGATTCATTATCCGAAAAAGACAAAGTCGATTATAAGATGCTTAAAGCCACTCTGGACGCTTGTAGCAGTAAACGCAATCGAGGACATAGAACTGAAGCTTTCGATAAAATAATGGAAAGCATTCGGATGTATGCTGAAAAGGGGGATGAAGATGACTGGAGGCGGTTTCTTGTGTGCGGAGTGTGTTGGATGGATAATATGATTGCGATAAATACAAGGCAGCTAAGGTTGCTAATTTCAAAGTGCAAATCTTCAATCAATGGATCTTTTCAAAAGCTTGGCTACACAACAAATCAATCACATACAGAATCATGGAAATTTCTTTTTGACCGAATCCCTCTTCTTAAAGACAATTTCAGTGAGCTAAGGCAGTGGACAATTAGGTGTAAGAATATGGATAAGTCAATATCAGTATATCCAGTACAAGATTCTGGATTGGCCCGAGCTGATTCGGAAAGAAATATTCCTCAGCCCCCCTTTACCCCAGTTCAGAACTATTTTCTTGTGCCACAGCAAATTATTGAACAATTGGGTCTGCCTGTTGCACAAGCAAATCAACCTGTTGCAGTTTTAGCTCAAATTGAGTCTAGTGAGAAAAAAGCCAAACCAGAAGCTTATTGCCCACCGAAATTTAGGACCAAAATGCTGAGGCAGAACTCGTTCGATCTAAGATAGTGTTAAATATTGTTTTTTTTTGGTTTATTTTATCGAACCATCTTGATGAATCTACTTTCTTTTACTCTTCAGCCTCCTCAGCATGTGATTAGCGCAGTTGCTGGTAGATTTACCAAGAAATCACTTGAAGAGTATGAAGAAATTATTGTTAATCTAGGTAATCATCTTGAGTTGTATCGACAAAGTGCAGATGAAGAAGTTTCATTTAAGAAAGAATTATCTTTCCCAATGTATTCGCATATTTTTCAGATTTCGACGTTGACTTTGCAAGAAATTAATCGAGATTTTTTAGTTGTTACTTCTGATTCAGGGAATATTTCCATTTTGGACTTCTTAGATGGAAAAATGAAAACAATAGTAGCGCTTCCTTTTGGGAAAACTGGACTACGGAGGTTTGAACCAGGGTTCTTTCTATGTGTATCTCCATGTGGAAGAGCAGTAATGGCTTCTTCTCTTGAAAAGTATCGAATTGCGTGGTCTATTCAAAAAAATGAAGAGAATTTGCCCATATTTGAAGCACCTATCGAAAAAACAAGATCAAATACAGTGGTATTCGACTGTGCATCTCTAGATAATGGATATGGAATACCCAAGTTTTGTTTCATAGAAAGAGTTTTCAAAGGAGAAAATATGGCTGAATTCGATCCAGCTTCAGAGCTCAAAGTTTTGTCATATTATGATTTAGATCCTAGTATCAACTGCATTATTAAAAAGGAGAAGTATCAAATTCCATCGTCATCATCTCATCTTATTCCCATTCCAGGAGAGCTTTTTGAATGTCAAGGTGGTGTATTAGTTTGTGCAAACGGTATTGTTCAGCATTTTCCCAATAAAGGTGATTCATATTTGATACCCATTCCAATGAATTCTTTATTTAATCAGAAATCGTTTATTATATGTAGCACTGTGTTTAAACAAAATCAGAACTGGTTTTCTCTTATTCAAAATCAATTTGGGGATTTATTTCTTGTTAAATCAGATGATAATAATAATATTGTTATTGGGTATTTCGACACAATTCCAGTATGTTCATCACTTCTAGTTTTAAAGCAGGGCATTCTTGCTGCTTTTTTTGAAAGTGGAAAAAATCAGTTTTATGTAATTACGGGTTTCACAACTAATGATGATATCAGTTATATACCTTCTGATGAATTGACTAATATATCTCCTGTCTTTGAAACACTGAAAATGAATCGATTGATTAAATTGATTTCAATGCAATCACAAAACAGATCCCCATCTGGTATTATTGTTACCGCTCATGGATCCTCATCACATTCGTCATTACATATTACCAAAAAGGGAATACCAATAAATCATATCACCAAAGTAACACTTGGTGGCAATCCTGTTCGAGTAATGACAACAAAAATGTCTCTATATGATCAATTTGATCGCTTTATTCTTATTGATATGGAAGATAGGACTAGAGTTTTAGAACTAATTGATGGAACAAATCTTAAAGATACAGAGAGTTCTCCTTTTCGAACTGATGTTCCGACTCTTTGTACTTTTCTTCTTCCAAGAAACGATACATGTTCGATTGTTCAAGTTCATTCGAAAGGAATGAGAATAATATTACCATCAGGAAATAATAATTACGAAACAAAAAATTGGTCAAGGGATAATAGTTTTTCGATAGTGCATGCTAGTGCTAATTTGAATCAAATTATTGTTGCATTCGATGATATGACTTTGACATTGTTTGAATCTGATATAAGTGGGTTTTTAACCGAAACATCTTCATGTAGAATTGATCAAATTCCCGGCAATATCAATGGAATAGCTTTACCAATGCCAGAAAATGACACAAAACGTGCAAAATGGATAGCTGTATCTTCAAATAGAACTGGAATGAATGTTGTTAATATTGTTTGCATAGAAAATACATCAGAAAAATGGACCGTAACATCGAAAATTCTGATTGATTCCGAAGTCTCTCACATATCATTTCTTTTTATTTCCGGAATTGGATATGTGCTTCATATAGGACAGAATAATGGTGTTCTTACCAGAACTGTTCTTGATGATAATACAGGTGAACTTGGTCCTCCGACAAACAATTTGCTTGGGAAAGCACCGTTGTCTTTTTCAGAGTGTATTATTCAATATAAAAGGTCTTTATTGATTAATTCTTCAACTTTGTGGATGACAAATGGATATGAGTTGAAGCAAATATCATCACCATCTTTTATATCATCATGTCAGTTTTTTTCTCCGTCCAGTCCTGATGGCGGATTCATAGGTATCACTGTTAATGATATGATTGTTTTTGATATTCCCGATATTGTTAGTGGATATGATTCATCAAATATTCCTTTACCAATGACCCCTAGGCAAATTATTGAAATTCCCGATACTAATTTAGTTAGTGTGTTTATGTCGGACATTATTAACTCTGAATGGCAATCCATAATGCAAATCATTAATGTTCACACGCAAGAAGTATACGATCCCTTTGTGTTTGATAATGGTTTAATGGTATCTTCCGCTTTGTATGTCACAAAGCATAATCTTATAACTGTTGGATTTACCAAAAATTTGAGGTTTTATCCAAGATCATGTGATGGAGGTGTTATATCACTTCTTTCCGTAACAAATACTTCTCCAACTATGATTCAACAAACAATGGTTGAAGATTCGCCTCAGGCAATTTGTGAATTTGATGATGGACTTTTAATTGGACTTGGAAAAATATTAAGGTATTATATGATTGGTAAAAGTAAGCTTCTGAAGAAGAGTGAAACTAGGACTTTGCCCAATAATATAACCTATATTTATAGTATTGGGTCTAGAATAATTTGTGCTGATCAAAACGAGAGCTATCATTTCCTAAAATTTGATCGAACTGAAAGGGTAATGACTCCATTTGCTGATGATTCAGTTCAGAGGCATCCTCTATCATCTCTTGTTGTAGATCCATCAACTGTATTCTCAGGCGATAAGTTTGGATCGATATATGCTTTAAGACTTCCTCAAGATGTTTCAAACGAAGCAGAGATTAACCCAGTAGGAGTAGGAATGATATGGGAGCATCCAAAATTTGCCGGAGCCCCACATAAAGTTGAAGTTTCCATCAGTTATCATATAGGTTCTCCAATTACTGGTTTAGCGATGGGCCCCACCAAAGAATATATTATATATGGATCAGTAACAGGTGAAATCGGAGTTTTAATCCCCATTTCTAATTACTCAACTGTGCAGCTATTGAGGCAACTTGAGGCAGCTATGTACCGAAAGATACAATCTCCATGTGGAAGGAACATTGAAATGTTTAGATCATATTACTCTCCAAAAAAGTGCGTAATTGATGGTACATTTGTTAAAAGATTCTTTGATTTGCCAGAGAAAGATCAACACGATATTGCGAATAATCTTAAGTGTTCTCCCCTTGATATTTCCAAAATAATCAATATCATTGAATCCAAATTTTAATTGACTCAGTATCTTCAATAGTTTTTGTGTTATTGTTTTTTTTTTGATTTTGGATTTCATATGAATCACTAACAACCGAACAAAATTTTATTTTAATTTGATTAGTATGATTTGAGGAGAGTAAAAATCAATAGATTTATTGTTTTTTTGTGTTGATGAAGTATGATCATTTAATCAAGTATTGTATATTTTTATATATACTGGTAACAATGATCCTAATTATCATTCTCATATTCATTAAATATTACAGATGCAAACATTTCAAATACAATCTTTTCATTTATAATGTATTCCTTTTTCTTAAAATGATCAATATAAGTCATCATTGCAACTATATGATTAATATTAATAGCTTGTGACATTGTCATGGAAATAGCTGGCCTTTGTTTTGTCGCGATTTCAAGGAAATGTGTTCCCTCTTGCATAAAAAGAATATTAACGAAACAAGATCCATGAAAACCAATGAAAAAAACTCTAGCTTGATTAACCAGATTTGCTGTTTGGGCTACAGAATTGTACTCAGGAAGAATTTGAAAACTCTGATGGGGATACTTTGTTTTCAATGATTCAACTATATGATTAAAGTTGAGTATATGCCTTCTTCCTCTTTTTCTATTAAACATAAGGATGATTTTAGGGGAATCTTTAACCAGACCAAAATGATTCCAGAACATTTCCCGAAGTCTTTGATATGGAATATACCCATAAAAACTATGTGTCCATGGACTAAACATATAAACAGTATTACAAAAAACAAACTCAGTATCCTTTAATACGTGTATTTTATCACTTGAAACATTAAAAATACCCAAACACTCATGTATATAACTGACATTATGGAAAAACAAGTAGTGACTATTTTGGATAATCTCTTTAGATAACAAAGTCAATGGTGCTAAAACATCTATAAAAAAATGACCATATATTCGAGTCCCAAAGTGATAAAAACCAATAACAGAATCAAAACGCCGAGAAAAATGAATAGCAGTTCGTTTTGTTATCATATGTAATTGTATTTTGGGTAAACTCGTAAAAAACTGATCATTTTGAAATACAGCTCCATTTATATTAATCCATAAATCAGAATGAACAATTAATAATGTGCTTAAATTATTAGAAACTAAGTAATCTCTAAATAAAAACAGTTCTTTCCATTGCCCTATTACATGAAGACTTGACTTATTGGGATATTTCCCTATATTAATTAGACTGGAATATTTTAAATTTGGAAAAGTTAAATTATTACCGTTCTTAAAAATAATAAATTTAGTTTTTCCCATTCCAGTCGAAAAACGGATGGAAAAATATCTGTTTCGATAAAAAAACAAGAAAGTTATGAAAGTCAAGCAAAATGATTTGTACTCAACAGAATAATGTTGGGTTTTTCTCATTGGTTTGATTACGAATCAGAACGATAAAAATCTGATATTAATTGGAAAAAGCTGTTTTCTTCATTATCTCTTTGCCAGATATACTTATAGATTTATGGTTATAATATCGATGTGCAAACAAATTAAATCTATGCTTTGTTAATTAAAGATTAACTCGAAACATTCAAATTTGAGTAGAAATCAGAGATTTTTTGGTTATTTGATTCATGGATTTTTTCATCAATAATATTTAATTGTACAATTCATATTTTATATTTTGATTGATGATAATTAATCCATTAAATTAAGGAGAAATAGTGATATATAGGTCAAAACAATTTATGACCAATTCTAAAAAGATATTTCCAATTTTTATGTTTGAGAATCATGATAATAATTACTTCACCATCATCACGAATTGTAGCCACCCATGGAGCTTTGTGGGTTGGAATGCCTCCGCAAATATTATGACCATTAACCCATCATCCTATACTACTCGTATTAGTTGCAAAATATGACCGGGCGAGATGTCACAACGAATTAATCTGAATCAATTAACCACCCACCTTCCCCAGCGCTCAACCCCTGACTACTACCAATACATATATGTTTATTAAAGGCTTCAATCCATTATCAAAGACCAACATATTGGCATCATCTTTTCTATCTCAGTTCTATTTGTTTCGATCATTTTTTTTTGATTTTAATAAACCATACTGATTCATCAACTATTTACAAAATCGTGGCTGGTTCTAGAGTAGAAACATGAAGAAGATTTTTTTTCAGAGAAAATTAATAATGTTATGTTTTTTCATACTCCTTTCTTCGTATTTATTACAAATTAATAGATCAGTCATTGTTATTGATTTTTTTTTGTCGAATCTCCAAATACCCTCATCGAAGTTTATGGTTTATGTCATTTGTTCGAAAGAAACTAAACATAGATCTGATAGGTTTATTAATAGATGGAGATCACAGAATTTCTCTTTTTCTGATCCCGTTTTTTTACCTAATGATATTAGTGATATTTCTCATATATCCAATGTGACAAGTCTTATTGATTTTGACAATTATTTGGTTGATTATAATACATATCCAGTAAATGCATATCCAAGAATGCATTTACTCCTTATAATAAAATATCTTAATGCAATAAAGCACTTTCTTGAGAAAACCCAAGCCGAATATATAATAAGGATTACTGATGATGTTTATATTAACTTTCATGCATTACCCGAGTTTTTGATTGAGCTTGACGAAATAATTGCAGGAAGAGAAAGAAATATCCTAATTTTGGGAAATTGTATTGATTATTTTCAAATATTACAGGGAGGATCTGGATTTTTATTATCCAGAGAAGCGGCGAAAGTTATGTACAACACATATCATGAATTTCTGCATACTGTGAATAAACCCGAGGATTGGGTTTTATCCTATCATTTTTTAAAAATCAATCCTGATATTACAAAAACTAGATCTCCTCGGTTTATTGGACATGGATTTAAGTATATGAGTATACCTTATAGAAATCATGGAAAATGCCCCAGTGTTCTTAAAAACAAAAGCTGCGGTAGGGGGTTTTATCCTATTAAAAAGGTTGTTTTTTTCCATCAAATCAAACATTTGGTTTCTATAAATTTCTGGGAAGAAAAACTCAAGTTATTCCCTTCGGATTTAATGTGGTATGAAAAGAATTCTTTTACATACCTTTGCTATCTGAAATGAGTTTTTGCATTTAACAGTCTTCTTGTTTAACTTTTTTTAAACAATCATTTGTACAATGATATTTGGTTCCTTGGGGTTCGTAATCATATACTAATCCACGAAGCAATCTAAGCGAACAATCCTACATAGGTCATATGAAGGAACATTAAACTGTGAAGATCATATTACTCTCCCAAAAAATGTGTAATTGATGGTACATTTTTTAAAAAGATTCTTTGATTTGCAAGAGAAAGTTCAAATAAGCTTAAGTGTTCTCCCCTTGATATTTCCAAACAATCAATATCCATGAATCCAAATTCTAGTATACTCATTAACTTCAATGACTTTTATGTTCTAGATTAGTTTTTTTGTTTGGATTTTTAGGAATGTGTTTTTTTTTGTCAATATTGCATACTCTATATTTTTGTATCACAATATGAGCCTCTTTTATGGAGAGCCAATAATCCAGAAAATTTATAAAAAAATTCTACTTGTTTTGCCGTCAAGGTTTAATGAGGACAGTTCCGAATTTCCTTATTACTGGGACACCGGGTGTAGGAAAAACGACTCTATCTGAGATGATTGCATCCGCATATGAGTTGAAACATGTTCCAATCAGTAGATTGGTGTCAGATAAACACCTTTGGGTGGAAAGGGATGAAGAAAGAGACTGTACAGTTTATGATGACGATCTTCTTGAAGAAGCAATCAATCAAATTTTAGAGGAGAATCCACAAGGAGGTGTTATTTTTGATTTTCACTGTCCAGATTGCGTGAAAATTGAAGATATTGATTATGTTCTCGTTCTTAGGACCAACACAGATCTTCTTTTTAGCAGATTAGAGTCTCGAGGCTATTCTCAGACTAAATGCACAGAAAATGTCGAATGCGAAATTTTTAGGGAGATTCTCGACGAAGTACTTGAAGATTATGAGCAGTTAGGAGAGGATAATATTATTGAATTGGTCTCAGATTCAACAGAGGATTTGGACAATGCTGTTGAACGTGTTGGTGAGATAATTAGTAAGTTTAACAAAGAATAAAAAGAATAGATTTTAAATCATTTCAAGAATTACCGATGTTGCACCTCCACCTCCATTGCATAGTGTTGCAAGTCCTCGGGGCTTGTTTTGGAGTTTAAGAGCATCAATCAATGTGCAAATTATCCTTAATCCAGTGCATCCAAGTGGGTGTCCAATAGCAACAGATCCTCCAAGAACATTGATATTGTCTTGAGATATACCAAATGATTTGGAAAACAAGAGTGGTACTGCAGAAAATGCCTCATTGACTTCCCATAAATCTATGTCTTGAACAGAGAGATTAGCCTTATTGAGGGCCTTTTGGGTAGAGTGAATAGTGGCTAGAGGAAACTCCGATGGATCAACTCCCGCATCAGCAAAAGAAATAATTTTTGCAATTGGCTTCAAACCATGTTCAGCAGCATATTTCGATGAACATATAATGGCAGCAACAGCTCCATCAGCGAGGGATGAGGCATTTGCAGCTGTGATGGTTCCCTTGGGGCTGAAACTGGGTCTTAATGTGGGAACTTTTGCAGGTATTAGTTTTTTGATGTTTTCGTCAAACTCTAAGAGCCCATTTGGTGTAGGAATTGGGGTCACATTGAATGCTTTGGCATCCCAAGCAGATTGTGCTCTAGAAAAAGACCTGAGAGCATAGTTGTCTTGTTCTTCACGGGTAAACCCTTCTTTCTCAGCGATTGCATCAACAAGGAATCCCATGTGCTTGTCATTAAAGCTGTCCCAAAGACCATCTTTTACCATAGAATCAACTGGTTTTGTTTCTGTGTTGAGAGTTTCACCTGCCTTAAGCCTTGGAACAAGAGACGGACACTTTGACATTGATTCAACACCAGCAATTAAAACAACAGAAGATTGTCCACACATGATTTCTTGTGCCCCAAGAGTCATCGCTTTCATGCTTGAACAGCAAACTTTGTTTATCAAGGTACAAGGCACACTTGATTTGATTCCACCAGCAATGGCACACTGTTTCGCAGGATTCTGGCCAATTCCAGCAGAAACAACATTCCCTACAAACACAGACTCAATTGATGATGAATCCAATCCTGATTGACTAATGCATGACTTAATCACATGTCCACACAGTTCAGAGGGATGAAGAGAAGAAAGAGAACCATTAAAGGAGCCATGAGGAGAACGGGTGCATGAAACAATCACAACTTCTTCCATAAAAAATGTGTTGATCGTGCACAACCGTTCGGCGTATCAACAATAACATTTTTTTACTTGGCTGCCATACACCTAGATATGCGAATGTATGTTGTATTAGATTCTGAAAGTTTCGGGTACATAAGTTCGATAAACTTCTCCCTACATATATGAGACAGTTGGTATTTAATCTCTCTTGATTCTAGGTGGGATTTCCATTGCTCATAGTTCTCATTTTCGGAGATTAGGATGATTCCTCTTTCGTTGTCAGTTCTAATATAAAGGGCATCAGAAAGCAATGTTGTTCCTTGAAGGAAAGCTGGAGATGGTATATTGAGTGTAGTTTTTGATAGCTGGTATGCAATTGGTGCGAGGTAGAGTGATATGTCTTCTGGGCAAAGTCCATATATAAATGATGATCGCAAAAAATTCAATAATTTCAAAGAAGAAGAAAAAGAATTTCTTATTTGGCAAACAGTATCATTTGCTCGGCTAAGGAAAAATAGCTTTGCAAATCGATTTTCGATAAATGCTTCTTTGTGCTTTTCTATTTCTTCTAGGATGGTTTCTTCATCCATTTTTTCTTTTCCTTTATCTATTGATAGCATCATTAAAGAACTAATGATAGCTGTTGAGTCGGACTCTTGGCTCACAGATGCTATATTATCAACTAAACAAAAATGATGAGAAAAGATTCTAACTCTTCGATTCCCATTTGAATCAAAATACCGTATCTGAAATTGAAATCCTGGCGTTGGCATATCAATACTAGATAAGCGATATTCAAAACAGAAGTAAATGGTATCTCCAGGCTCCAGGGAAGTGCATGCAAAACCTTTTGTTAATCTCCTCATTCCGCATCCTTTGATATCATTGAGCTGAAAGCAGTCTGGGTAATATGCGAGCGCGAGAACATTTGAATATTTTGGTCCAAATAGTCGATTATTTATGTGGGGAATTATTGTGTCAATTTCTTCAGGTTTAAAAACTGTGAGATGAGAATTGTTACACATCGAAAACAATGACAATGAAGAAAAATCAGGCGGTAATGATGAAGGAATCATACAAAAAATGTTAATTTGAGTTTTCGATATTAAGCATTCTTCTTCTAATTCTCTTAATTGAGAAACAGATCCATGATTCATTGTTGACATGCAAATAACTGAATGAACATTGCTTTCGGAATAAGATTTTGATAATAAATCTATAACATCAGCAAGGTTAAACACGGGAATCTCCGTAATAACTTCTTTAACATATGATACATATGTATTAAACATTGAAAAATCAGTTCCAATATCAAAAAAAGTAAATTTTGGGAGGGGAATCATAATATCTATAATATCTGAACATTTTGACAAGGATACCATACCAGTTTTTCTATTAATTCTAGGAAAATAGAGTGCATCTGAAACTAAAAACACAGATACATATTTAACCAAGCTCTTTTTGGCATTTTCGTAAAAATTATATATTATTTTCTCAAATAAACCATATTCTTCCATTATTGAAGACTTTTCGATGATTAAAAGTGATGATAGTGGGGAATTTTCGCAATTATCATGAAAACTCATATCAAAAGACGGCGAAGAAAACTGAACCGACTCTTTAAGTATTGATGGACTCAAATTAATAGCGTTTTTCCCCGAGCATACTTGACATAGATACGAATACCCATCAGGACACTTAACCATCCTATTACTAGGCACACATCCACAATTTTTGCATACAGGAGACTGCATATAATCATATGATGCACATGGTAATCCACTATCGTGCTTTGGAAATGGAGTAACACAAATCACAAAAGGAATCCCGAGATTGCACGAATCACTCTTTTTAACAGGTAGTTTATTATAAGTTGGCCTTATATATATAGAATAAGGATCAATACTTTGGGCTTTGGGCTCAGTTTGATTCTTTCTCATTTTTTTATCCAATCGAACAACCAACTAAATATAGATTCTCTTATCTTGATCATTATCCTTAAGAACAAAACATTTTTGATCATGAATTCGAATAGGATAAGCTCTAATACTCATAGCTTCAACGAGCTTCGATCAAGCAAAATCAAGACTGTTATTGATGTTTCTAATAATCCCATTAAAGATTTCACTGGTTTGAGTCAACATATTAAAGTTCATACAGTTCGAGCAAATAATTCGCTAATTGAATCATTTAAAGGATCAGAAAATATGCCAAGCTTGGAAGTGTTGATGTTAAATAATACTCCGGTTTCCAAATCCTCTCATTTCATTACAATGGCCTTAATTGCGTTTGGACACAAACTTCAAGTAATAAATGGGATTTTCATTGGGGAAAAGCAAAGAAAAACAGCCAATGATATTTCTTCAAGAGTCCGTAAGTTGATTTTTGAGGGTTACATTATTGTATCAATTGAACCATTACTTGTTAAGCTTCCAAACAGCAGAGAAATAATTAATGTTGACATGGATGAATCAGAATTCATGACAAAAGAAAAACAAATCCTCGATAATCAGAAAAAAATTGAAGAATTACAAGAAATGCTTGAGGGAATTAAACGCAAAAAGCGCGCTGAACAGAATAGTCATTTAAGCAGCATTCCACTTTCTCAGCTTGTTCTCAAATCACGGGCTACCCACTCAACAGTCATTGAAGAAAAGCCCCAGTCACCAATAAAAATGATTCCCAATGATACCATTGTTGAATTGGACTCTAATGTTTCTTTTGATATTGAAGAAGAGGAAGAAATAGTTGAAAAAAATCCCGAAGAAGAGCCTAGAACACCAAATAATCAAGATTTATCAAATGACTCTTATCCAGTCTCACCAAATCCTGCCGAGCCTAAGAGTGTCCAGCCACAACCTATCTTTTTCCAGTTATCTGATGATGATTTAGGAGATTATAATGCTAATCTTGATAATGGTGATCTCGAAGAAGATATGGGTAGTTTTAATGAATTGTTTTTGGAGGAGGAACAAGGATATGAAGACTTTGAAAATCAAATTACTATTGAAGCCCCGAAGAAAATTGTTTTCAAGAGGTCCACAATCTCGGATATTAAGCTACCACAATAATAAAATACACTTTTATGCTTTTGATCTTACTTCGATCTCTTTTTCTATTTGAATCATTAGTTCATATTCTTCTTGTGTTTTCTCATCATCCCTACTTTCTGGAAGAGGGATTGATGATAGAAGCTGTGCAGTCCGAATTTTGCTCTCATTATATTCCATTTGTTCCATCATCCTATTCTTCTCTCTAATATCATCAAGCATGTATTGGGTATTCAATGTATCTTCCTTGTTCTTTCGCGCTTGTAGTTGAATCTTCTCTAAAGCTTGATGGAGTTGACCAAAGTCGGGTATTCTCAATGTCATTGTTTGCATCTTTTGCTCATTGAACGAAACTTGATTGTTTAATTCACTTACAGTTTGAGAAAGCTGAGCACATACCTTTTCTAATTCGGCCGTCTTCTTTTTATGTACATTCAATTTCCTTTCGAGAGATTTCCTCTCATTAATCAGTACTTTATGAAGTCTTCTATTCTCTTGCTCTGCATCCATAAGATCATGAGATCTAACATTATTGGAAAATGAATTATTTGTACTCACAACCATATCTAGCTCTTCTTTTGCCTTATCTAGATCGCTCTGTAGGCAGCTATGGTAGTATGATTCTTTCTTAATAGATGATTGTAACTCCAGCAATTCTTCGGAGAGTTCATTTAGGTGCATTTTTTCCCTATTTTTAATCTCTTTAATGGCATCAATATTCTCTTTTATGACTCTTTGTTCTGATTCAACATTTTGCAACGACTTTTTAGCATTTTCAAAAGTGTGCTCTGCTTTAAGAAGATACTCTGTCAGTGAGTTCTTATATTTTTCCGCAAATTCTTGATTGCCTTTAAGTGTTTGAGTTCTCATTTGTATTGTTTTCTGTAATACATTTTTCTCTCTCATCACCATTGACAATAATTGGGATTTTTGAGTCCTTTCAAGAATGAGCAAACCAATGATTTCAACTTCCGATTGAAGAGCGACTTTGGCTTTGGCAACTTTATTATTTCCAATAAAAACATTTCTATTAAACTCAATTTCAAATCGATTTTCTAAATTCTGATGTAGGGAAGCCAATTCTTCAGTGGCATTTCGGATTAGATTAATTAACTCATTACACGATTTATGTGCCAATAAACTCGGATCTATATCTCTAAAAGTCCCAATGTTTTTATTCTCTTGAAATGAACGAATCAGACCTGATAAACATATCTGCAAATCATCAAGCTGACTGGCTTCCTTTTCAATCGATTCTATAATTCGCTTCTTCTCAAGTAACTCTTTACGAAGCTGATCAGCCTCTCGACGCAACAAAGCACTTTGGTTACTCTGTAAGGTTTTCTTATCTATTCCTGGTATTTCATCCATGTTTAAAGGTTCGATTCAAGAAATAACGAGAATGGGCATTTTTTTTCTTATTCCATGACTGTTCAGCTCAAAGGATACGGTAATATGTTTATGATTGGCGAAGGAAGATTTTCACGTGTTTTTAAGAGTCAAAATCAACTCAATAGTCAACTTTATGCGATTAAAGTAATGTCGCCAAATCCAAAAGTTCCCGAGCCTAACATAGCATTTTACCGTGAGATACAAGCTTTATCTGTATCAAATCATCCAAATATTGTGAAATTGCATGAAGTTGTTCAAAACCCTCAAGGGTTATCTTTGGTTATGGAGTATTTGCCTTATAGACTCACTCAAATCATACAAGACTCAGTTTTACCTGAAGCAATAGTTAAAGGTATGATGCTAATGCTCCTTAGAGGCTTATCACATTTACATGAACTTGGAATTATTCATAGAGATATTAAGCCGTCCAATCTTCTTGTAAATTCTCAAGGAATTCTCAAAATATGTGATTTGGGTCTATGCAGAATTCTTCCTGATAAGCTTTCTGGTATTGGAGGTTCTAAGTCAGGGGATGATACCCATGCCTGGACTTTGCAAGTTGGTACCTCATTCTATAGAGCTCCTGAGCTGCTCCTTGGTGACAGAGGCTATGGCGAAGCTGTTGATACGTGGGCCACTGGATGTGTAATGGCAGAATTGTTGAATGGAAAGCCACTGTTTCCCGGACAGGGAGATTTTGAACAACTCGGTCTTATTGTTGATTTATTAGGGTCTCCTGATCAAAATAGCTGGCCTGGATTATCACAATTATCTGATTATGGGAGAATTTTTTTTAAGGAAAAAGAAGCCATTGAGATTTCTAGTAAGTTTCCATCATGGAACCCTGAAGCGCAGGATCTTTTTAAAAAGTTTATTGTATATGAACCAAGCCGAAGAATATCAGCAAGAGAAGCAATGAAGCACAAATGGTTCTTTATTGAACCATCACCATTAATTGCACCATTTGATGGAAAAACATTTGATTTATTAAATGCAGTTTCAATCTAATATCACACACATATAATTTATGCTAAGAATAATTGGCTATTTTTGTTGTTGATTGTTTACTTATTATTATTGATACCCATCAACAACAAAATCATTCTACAGAATGAGACAACAACATTTTTCTTCTTTGGGATTAGCGTTTTCTGTTCTGTCTTCCTCTGATATCGTCTTTGGATCTTGATGTTGTTTTGAATTATCTTCCTTTGTTTGATCTACTTTTGGGGTAGGAGGATGATTGATCAATGATCCAAACATTGCTGCCCCGGTGGCTACAGCTGTAACCCTATCATGTATACTGGGAGGCTGCCTCAAGTTCTGGAATTTTTGTCTCACCTCTTCCATTAGACCTACTGATTGTGTTGATCCCCCAATAAAACCAACATGTGAAATATCATCAACACTCATCTTTGCTTCTTTAAGGGCATCATCAATTAAATTAATGCATTTCTCATAAATCCCATTCTTCATTTTCATGAGATTGACATATTCTTCTTGTGATATTGATATATATCTATTACCTATTACAATTGTAGTAGCTTGATTCAGTGATAAACTCTTTTTTGCTTTCGAACACTTTTTAACAAGTTTAGTAAAGTTAATTTCTCCCTGATCTTTCAAGTAGTTCTCCATCAAATAGTGCGCAAAACAGTTGTCAATGTCAACTCCTCCTAATCGCATCCCAACATTTGAAATTATCTTGAGATTCTTTAAATCAGTATAGTTTCCTCTTACAATAGAAATATCCAGTGTTCCAGCACCAAAATCAAATAATAATAGATTTGTATCTTCATAAATCATGTTAGTAGACAAGTATGATATAGCTGCTGCTTGAGGTTCTGGTATTATATCAATGATCTTACTATTAATTCCTTTCAGGAGATTCTTTTTCCCTTCATCAAATTCTACTGGGCATGTTAGTACTATATTTTCGGGTTCAAATCCATATTCTGATTTTGATGATTGTAAAAACGTATCAATTATCAACTTTGCAACATCTTGAGGCTTAACAATGATTCTATTTCCTTTTGATGGCTCTAGTTCAATTGCTGCCTTTTGATTTTCATCAGGAACAACTTTAAAAGGATAATTGAATTTTTGACTCTGGTACTCATCATAAGGCATTCGAAAGAATCTTTTTGTCTCATAGCAGCAATTTTCGGGGAATTGCAGATAACTTTTTGCAAGTTTTCCAATTAGACGGTTTCCATCTTCATCAATTGCATAAATTGACGGCATACTATTTTGTTGGTGATGATGTATGATTCTTGAGGTTTCTCCATCAAAAAGAACGGCAGTGGAATTACATGTTCCAATATCAATCCCACATACTGCTTTAATAGGGTCAAACTCGGTATGATACATGTGCAAATAGGATTTTTTGACTTATAAAAGTACTTTCAGACAAAGTTGGCTGGTCGACTAGATCATATCACTTGTATTCAATGGATGAAGAATTTATTGCAATTGGCATTGACCTGGGAACCACCACTACGGTTCTCTCGTATTCTATTAATGGTCAAATTCCCCAAAATCCTAAAGAAATCCCATCTGCTCTGGCCATAAATTGTGGTAATCAGATAGTGGTGGGTGAAGAGGCCTTGGAAGCCATAAAAGATGATCCAACTTGTGGTGTTGTTCAATCAAAGAGATTAATAGGTAGAAGTTTTGAAGATCCTGTAGTCCAAGCTGAGGTTAAAAAAGGAGAGAATGGGCAAGGCCCAAGGATTGTTCCAGGAAAAGATATTCCAAATCGCTCAGGCGAGTTTTTCTATAAGTTACCAAATGAACAAGCCTTTTCCCCGATTGATATTGCATCTGAAGTATTAAAAGCCATTGTAAAAGTTTCCAATCGTCATGAGGATATAGAGAATGATTTAAAAAAGCCAGATGATCAACGAAGAGTATCTATTGTAATAACGGTTCCAGCATATTTCACACTTCCTCAGATGGCCGCCACTGATATCGCGGCTGAAAAGGCTGGTCTCAAAAAAAATGGAAGGGATCCAATGTATCGTCATGTCAACGAACCTAATGCAGGCACAATTTTTTATTTAACCAATATATATCAGAAGAAAGAAGAACTCATAACAGATCTTAGAAAGAAAATATTAAATCCTAATTCATCTGAAGAAGATAAGGAGAGATATTCACAAGTTATCACCAATTTGTCAAAAAAGGAAGTATTTATGGTAGTTTTTGATTTTGGTGGAGGTACTCTTGATGTGTCAGTTCAGAGGGTTTTAGAAGAGAATGATGGGAGAATTAGCTGTAGTGTTTTATCTTCTCATGGAAACCGCGAGCTTGGGGGTTCTGATATTGACCAAGCATTTTCATTAGAAATTCACAAAGTCTTAACATCACAAGGAATTGCGATTGATTATCATCAAAATCAAAAAAAGTTACTCTCAATTGCAGAAAAGGCCAAAAAGTTTTTATCAACAGAATATGAGTATCCTATTCCAATTAAAACATTCTTAAACGGAAATAAAGGGATACTTAGAATTAAAAGGGAACATCTTATTAATGCAATTGAAAATGATCCAAAAATAAAATGGGATCATTTATTGGATGACTGCCTTAAATGGGCAAAGATCACCAGATTTCAAATTAGCCATATCATTCCAATAGGAGGCTCTTCAATTATCCCATATGTACAAGAAAAACTATTAGGTTATTTTAAATTTGGAGTATTACCAAGTGTTATTTTTGATAATTCTGTCAAATTAAATGCAGTGTCTCAAGGAGCAATGTTATATTCTTTGCTATTTTTTAAGAAAACTTTTAAAGAAAGATTTGACTCAGGAAAATTACCAGGCCACCAACGCGAATACAATTTAAGATGTTTTAAGACATTAGATGTAATTCAAAACATTGAATACCATGAAATAACACAAGATAAATATTCAATCGAATGTTTTGGAGATCTAGCTTTTCAGGTTTTTGCTAAAGGAATTCCAGTTCCTGCAAGTACTAATTATGATTTTTCAAAGACTTTTGATGACCAAGAAAGTATTAGGTTTACTGTATTGCAAGGAATGAGTCCATGGGCATTTGAAAATATGCCAATTGCAACAGAAATTCTTCATATTCCTGTCTCCGAAAAGGGTAATAATGCTTTTAAAGCTACTTTAGAAATCGACGAGCAATACAATCTGAAATATGTACTTCAAACTTCACAACAACAAATTTCAAAGCTTATTTGGTATACTAGTAGTAGCAAAGAAATAGGATCTTATCCAGGAATAGTTGATCGGAACAAATATTCTGATCTGGATGTTTCCAAAATTGAAAGTATGCAACGTCCATATTCATCTTTATTATTACTTGTTTTGAGGACAGAGGATAGACTTAACAAACAATATAAGGTGATATTTGACACTCAAACACAAAATTGGATTTTTGGGCAGATAAAGGATCTAAAAGAATTTCTTGAAGAACTTAAAAAGAAACCAATTCGCGAAGTGACACCTTTAATTGGTAGGGAAATCGCTGAAAAATATAAAAGTTTCCATGATTTTGTTAAAGAAAAGGCAGGCAGATTCTTTATAAATGATGATGATCTGAGAAGGAGTTTTAGTCAGTTTGATATAGGTATCTAGGATAAAAACATTTATTATTAAATTAACAAGTTTTATTTAGATGATATTTGAACAATCGACGATTTGGCTTTTCTAACACTCGGAAGGGGCTTATATAATTCGTTCGATTGCTTGATAATCGGAGGCTTGTATTTTGGAATTCTTCCAAACACATTAAAAATATATTGTGCCTCAAGAGTATCAATAACTAGGAGCCCTTTCATGAGCTTTCCATATATTTGTGGCTTGAAGGAAATTTCACATGGAGTCTCATATATCTCTGAGATTGAAGGTTCGAAGAGGCCTTTTTCAGGCTTAACAGAAAACTCAGGAGCTGAACCAGATGCAAAATAAGCATGAAATGGGGTCTGAATTGGAATCATTTCTTTGATACAAACTCTAGTTGTTACTGTTTTCTTCAAAGAGCATTCCAATTCAATATCACCAACAGGTTCTCCAGAAATAATTAATAAATCAATGCTGAAAACCCATTTTTGGTTCAGAGGATTTTCTAAAACAATAGAAACACTCTTCTCTAAAGGCCTTTTTGGTCTATAACTAACATTCAGAACAATATTAGGGGTTCCAATAACAATTTTAATTTTTTCTATTCTAAGTTCAAGATATTTAGATATCCATTCATACCCTTGTGGGAAATCAACGGACATACTATAGTCCGAATAATCAAAGTCTTCTCTTTCTCCGATTAATGGAAGGTTCATTGTTTGATGAATATCAATACCACTCCTACTTCTGATACATGGCAATGCTAATCCATCAGTAATTGATGAGTTTCCAATTATTGGAATTGTCCAACTGATACTATTGTGTCCAACAGATGTAATCACCAATGTTCCTTTAAACTGTCCTGAATATGGTGGGATAAATGAGAAAGGGATTTGAATTTGCTCGCCATGATATGATAATTTAAATAACTTCCTAGGTTGCAAAAATTCAAATACTTTTACAGGTTCGGATAAAAGTGTTGCCTGAAATTTCGATGGATACCTAAATGGGTTCGAGAATTCAAATATTGATGATGAGGGAATATGGGCCTTTCCTTCAACAATAATTGGTGACAATGGTTGTGGTGGTTTCCCAATGCCTGACATTTTGTATTGCCAATCACCAATATCATTTGATCGTATTGTTAATAATCCATTCTCTTTGATCCCAACTGAAGAAGGAATGTATCTGATTTCAATCTTATGGACTTCATGCGCTGTCAAGGAGATGTTTGTTTTTGCCAAAACTTGAAAACAAAGCTCATTATCATTATCAATCGATGCAGTTATTTGGTGATCATAAGGATTATCTATTGTAATATAAGTGGAAACATATTTTCCAACAGGACAAGATAATAATGAAAGAACATTAATCTCTGGCGGATCGGCAATCAAATTCAGTAAATAAATATACTCTCCTTCAATTTCATTGAAAAATGAAACAGATGACACTCGATTCAGCTGCTTCATCGGTAAAAAAGTAATACTATATTGTTCTGTGGATAATGAAGGAACACTTATTTCAGATAGACCTTTCAAATCAGCATGAGAAAGCTGTACAGAGAAGGAAACAGAACTTGGCTTTGGATTACTAATCGGAATATTAATAATAACAGGAGTTCGGCACACTGTCTGAGCTGAAATGGTTTCTTCAGGAATTGGGGGATCAACTGTGATTTCAACAATATACCATATATAAAATCCTGTTCCAATCTCGGTGAATGTAATTATCCCTGCAGAAATACCGCTTCTAAGAGCATAGACTGTATACTCAAATGCATTTTTTACATTGTCCTTCTCTAAAACCATTGTAGATGGAAAAGAAATAATTGGAATGGTTGAAGACACTGAAACATGTCCACTAGATATGAAACTTGGAAGGTTTATAGAGAACTTTTGCTCTTTACGAGCAGTAACATTCAATGAGATTTTTTCTTGGGCAGGAGGGTCATCAACCACAACACTAATAGTATAAGCTATATCAGTCTCTTTCGTAATATTTGTGAATACCATTTCAGATTTAAAAACCCCTTTCTGTTTGGACATTAAAGATATTGGAAATTCGTAGGTAGAACTTGCCGAAACAAAAAACCTGTTTTGAAACACAATTGGTATATCACCAGTTAAACTCGCTTTAAATTGCCAGATAGTATTAGAAGGATTAACAAATGGGATTGTTTGGTTTATGGTCTTTCCTGTAATGGTTTGAATTTCTATTGAAGCCTTTTTAGTTGGGGCAATTCCAACTCCAACAAATGAATATACTCTCACATCATTGTTACTAAATAAAAGAACTCGACATGGATAGTCTCCTGCTTTGATAGGAACAAATGAAAAAGGGATTTGAACTATTCCGCCTGAATTGTTAGAAAAAGAAGACTTGGGAATTGTATAATCTTTTGGAAAGCTAAAGTGATTAGAAGAACACTCTATAGCAAACCGATAACCAGAGCAGCACTGTAAAAATATTGTCTGAATTTCTTTGGTTCTAAGTGAAATTGTATCCCTAAATTTTCTCTCCGACATAATTGAAGTATAAGAAATCAATTTCTCATAAGAATATGCCAAAGCTTTAAAAAGAGAAGAATTATAAACCTCAATAGGTAAGAATGATTGAACATTGTTTTTCGCTTCGCTTTTAATAACCATTGATAGATCTATATTTTCGGGGAGTTTCGACTTACCAATAATTTCATAAAGAAACTCACCATTTCCATCATTTTTAAACAAAACAATACATCGGTATGTTCCTAGGGAAATGGGAATAAATTCTGCACTTACCTTCTTTTTTTCATTGATAGGAATCTCTATTTCTTTGGAATTAAAAATAAATGACTTATGAAGATGAATCATTTTTTCAAATTGTGACATTGAATCGGGGAAACCAGACTCCATGTTTGGATTTAGCATTAATAACTCGATTTGGGCTTTTTGAGAAGGGGATTCTTTAATTGGAATACCATTTCCATCACATATCATATAACAAGACGAAAATAGTTTAAAATGCCCTGGCGATGATGCATAGTTACTCAACATCACATCAAAGGATGTGCTCTCATACAATGGACCTTCAATTGTGATGGTTTTTGAAACACTATTAACATATACAGAAGAAAATAATTCAACAATAACAGTCGATGCATTAATCCCATCAGATAATTCTTGTTCAGCTATCAATGAGTTATTTAATTTCTTTTCAATGCTCCTAGATGATTGAGATGGCTTCTTTATTATCGAACTTCTGCTAGACTCAGATATGTGTGATATAGATACTGTACTGTGCTTATATTTTATAGATTTTGGTCTAGTGGGAACAAGTGTTAAAAGTGCTTTCTCAGAAATATGAGATCTAGCAGTGTACTCTATTGAAAAATCAGCCGATTGATGAGATGCAACAATTACAGAGGTGTGAATCATACGAAAGTTAGGAGAACCTTCAATTGATCCGGAATAACAAACATCAATATCAGAAGGATTATGAAGAGCAATGCTCTGGGTTAATGATGAACTTAAAGGAAGAGAATATTCAAGATTGTTTGATGGAATATAGTGAGGAATATATAAAAACAAACCATATAATACTATTTCGTGGATAAATGGATCTTGGGATATAATATCTGAGTAATTAATTGGGTATGGAATTTTCAAATATTTAATTATTTCAACAAGATTGTTGATATTCTGATTTCTATCCTCCTCAGTTTGACTATTCCATATAAACCTGTGCGAAAATCGTGGAATATGAGAACATATAATGGACATCAATACATATTGATTGGATAAATCGGAAAATCTTAAAAACAGCTTAGAATTGGTCTGTTGATGCTTATGATAATGAAAAGATCCCCAAAAGAGCAAAGATAACTCAGGAACACATAAATAGTTGGATTGAGAAAACTTTGAAACCTTAAAATATTGATTAAACAGATTACTTGTGAGATCACCTTTCATGTTTTTAATTGAGTCATGAATACCAGGGGTAGACAAAATTGTTTCTTGGGTAATTTTGTTAACATTAAACAGTTTGATAATTTGCAAAATTACAAATGTCCATGATTCCATGGATATATTAGAATAGATTTGATCAATATACTTCAATTGAGGCAAAAGTGCAGTAATAAATGGTTGTGTCGAAGATATATCCATTAATGTTTTTGTGTCAATGATCTCCAATTCAGAAGCACCAGGATAATCGACTCCTGATAGCTGCCTAATGATTTTTTGCTTCAAAAAAAGTAAAAAATCGTCCTTTGATAATAAAAACTCAGGCTTGATTGATGATAGAAGTGCTCCTTGTGACATAAGGAACTGAATTAGATTCTTGAAAGCCTCCTTTCGGGAATCAGCATTGTTTTTATTTGGGGAACCTTTCCCAATATTCATGTTACTGGGAATTTTTCCTCCCAAATATTCGATTAATTCAAAAATACTTGAGCCATCGTTAATAATAAAATCATCAGGGAATGTCATAATGTTCATTTTAGGATTTGTTCCATTTATAAACCTAATAATGAGATCAATTGATTCATTTGAATTCGACGATGGTAGACTTCCCATATCAGCGAAGCTTGACTTACTCAGATATGCAGAAAAGAAGTCCTCATTAATCAAATCGGTGGTTTGAGATACATAAGGATACTTATTTTGTCCGATTGAATAATTAACTTTATTGTTCTTAAAAAAGGGATAAAGAGTAAATATTGAAGAATCAGCAGTAGCAGACAAATTAAAGGAATATACGTTACCTTTTTCGTTGATCAATGCTACTATGGTGGAAAAACTCAAAGGAACTTGAGATATAAAACTAATTTCCAATGGAATCGAAGATTTTGTGTAATCTAGCTTGTTTCCTTCAGGAAAACTAATCGATACAGGGAAATTCTTCTCATTTAGAGGAAGCTCAGCTCTAATCTCTGACTGAATAAAACAAATGTTAAGAATTTGTATTGTTTTTGATACTTTGATCCCTAAAGGAACAATTGGAAGACAAACATAGTCTGTTGATGTTCTAAATTGGCGTGATGATCCAATTCCCACAAGTTGAATTCGAGAAATTAAGAATTCTTCATTATCTGTGATGGCATATAATGAAACATATTCATCATATGGTATTGCTTTAAGTGGCTTAAATGATATAAAAATCGATTCTGATGATGAATACTCAATAATTCCATTTGATTTATCAGGAGAGAAACATGATCCTGTTGTTTGATTCAAACGAAAATATAGTTTTGATTTGAATTCGTTTTTCATAACAATTTCTTTGATAATTGGGCGGCTATTGGGATTGCTTATATCGAATAATGGACTCACACCAAAGTCTATTGTGGTATTATTAATTACTAAAGGAGAGTGTATCGATTCTGCAATGATAAATGGAGTTTTTTGGATTGGTTTTTGAATCATATTAATTGGAAGATCAAACGAAAAATCCCCAATTTCATCAGGGCGGAATACTAAACTCAATTCCATTGATGATTTTTCCATTATTGATACCTGATACATTAATCCCATCTTCCCTCTTGGGAAAACGATTGTATTTAGGTATCTTGATGATTGTCTGTTTAACTTTGTTTGAGTTTTATCAAATCTTGTATTAGGTAGAAAAGATGGATCAAAGGCATCAACAACAGATACTGAGTTGGTTTTGGAATTTTGAGATGATGAACTAATCTCTGATGAATAATCAAGACGAAATTGATGATGATCGCTGAAATCAAAATATAATACAGCTGGAATATTTCCAATATTTTCGATAGAAAAACCTCTAGTTGATGAGCTCCCAATAAATACCTTACCAAAATCAATATTGCCATTTGATATACTCACTGAAGGTAGTTGTGCATTACCTTCAATATTAATGGATATTGGATTCTGACCGCATATATTAATTGTTAATGGGATTGAAAACTTCCCATTCAGTTGGCAAATCATTGTCAAAGATATGCTAAATGAACTATTAGCAGGAATCCTACCATTGTTCGGTTGAAAATTGAGTAAGTTGTTCTCATCACATGATATAGAAAAGATACCATCATCATTTCCATTGTTCTTGATCCTAATGATTTGGTTTTGAGTTGATCCCAGTGGAACAAGGCCAAAATCTATCACTTTTTTGATTACTTGACACTTTGGCTTACCAGAATCGCCGGTACATTTCAAATTCCTAGACTGTCCTCCTTCGATACTTAGTGTCGCAAAAACTTCAGATTTCGATATAGATCCTGGTTGATAGGTTAACTCAGTGATAAAGTTGGATTTTGGTTCTATTATGCCAGATTCATCTTTGATTGTGAATACAGAATTAAAACCGTTCCATTTAAACTTAGCCCTAGAGTTACTGTTATTGTATATGGAAACTTGCTCTATTAGAAAGCTCTTAGTATAGTCACGGGGGAATACAAAATCAATTGTAGTTTTAGATATTCTAACATCTATGGGGATAACTTGAGCAGAAATATTAATATGGCGAACATGACAATGATTGATAGTGTACGATATTCTATTTAAATAATTCTGAATCTGATGTTTGGAACAAAATGTGATACTAAAAGTGGCTGTTTGCAAAGGAGGAATCACTTGAGATGAGGGTTTGCTACTCGATAGTTCTTCAAGCTCAAATAAAAACTCAACAATTATGAATTGCTGAAGACTATTAGTGATAGTGAAGGATCTTGTTTCGCTAGAAAAAACAGATATTGTTCCAAAAGAAATGGTTTGATGTGATGCTATAACTGAAATTTGTTGTGATGGGGATAATTGCTTTGAGCACTCCATAATCTCAGGAGGCGTTGTTGGTTTGGGCTTAAAGACTTGATTCATAGACATAGCCGAAGGTATCCTTCCGCTGATCGCCCTATTCTCAGTCGATGAATTGGAAATTAATCCTAGTTTCAAAGGATCCGCAATGGGGAGTGGAGGATAGCCAATATTTAGTTGTTGCTCTGGTTCTGGTAATCCTTCAGCATGATCAAGTCCCAAGTTTTTTTCATCATCATTGTTCCAATTCTTCAATTCTTTCTCGACTAAATCGTCAACATCATCTTTGCTAAAAAATGATCTGGTATTCTCAAGGAAAATCTGAGCTTTTTGTCTCAAATGATTAATAAAGTCCTTTTTCGCTTTTATGTCATGGCGTTTTTTGGCATACTCTGTTATATAATTATGAAACTCTTCCCTTAATGTATTTTTCTTTTCAATATCTTCCATACTCAAACCATATCTGATATCAGGATGGTTTGCAGAATAGTTGGCATTTTTATCAGTCTCCCAAATTGGGGAGCGCTTAAATATATCCCCAATAGCATCATTATAGCATGATGAACCTGTTACAAAAATCCTTTGATGAGAAAGTCCCTCATTAAAAGATATTATAACTTCATTGTTGAAACAGCCAATTTGATTTGGACAAAAAACTATACTCACGGATTTTTCGAATAGTGGTTGAATAATTCCCGTTTGAGGAACAAAATGAAAGTGAGCGACATTTGGAAAAGAAAATGTCAAAGGCAAATACTTTGATTTGTTTTTAAGTACTATAGTTTGCTCTTTCTTATCTTTGATTAGATTTGACCCAAAATCAAAATTGACTCTTGATAATGAACACTCAAATATCACCCCAATGCCATTCATTTGCACATCTATTATCTGATTAGTATCTATGATATTAATTGTAGACTGATAGTTATATAAGTATTCAATACTATCAATAATTTTAGGACTTTTCGGACAAAATACAATTGAAACATTAGATGAAGAGTTGGGATCTATAACACCTTCAGTTGGTATAACAGAAAAAACAGAATCGATTTCGTCATTCTTCAATCCATTTCTGTTAAAATCATTGTTTTTGGGATCAAATGGGGGTTTGAATACAAATGATCTTTTAACAGGTGAGAAGTTTTTAATTTGAACTTGAACAACCTTTTTCTCTCCAAAGAATATTGACCCAATTGAAATATCTTGAGATTGAACACCATTATAAAATAGTTCAACTGATTTATCATCAACATTTGATCGAACAATCACAGTTGGTATCTTTTCTCGGATATTTGATGAAGAAATCTCTATTTTGGAAATATGATTACCAATATTACTGGACATAAAAGACATTGTGATTGATTTTTTTTGTCCTGGATTTAGAATACCTCTTTGGGGATTGATTTTGAGATCAATGTCATCACAAGAGAGAAGATAATCTGCTGAAATCGAGCCAACGTTTTGAATTATAAAAGTATCACTGATTTGCGTTTGAATAGGAATCACCCCGAAATCAAATTCAGTCTTATTAATTACAAAAGATGACGTAGGAGGCATCACAATAACAGGTACTTCTTTTATGAAATCGTCACCATGAATTCTCAAAAAAGACTCTATGGTCGAAGAGTCAACCGGTACAAACTTGATTTTGGCACTAGTTTCAAGGCCGGGAGCAATCATTCTTGGCTTTTTTTGAACCAGCGAAAAAGGAGAATCATTGGGAATAGAAAACCTAATCAAAATCGGATTTCGGCTTATATTTTTAACATACACATCAACTTCCTCTAATCTACCACTTTCTACATCGCAAAACTGGATTATTTCGGGAACAACTTGGACTTTTTGTGTATTTTTCATTAAATTCGTTTTTTAAAAATATCATGAAAAAGCATCTTTCAAGCTTTATTAAGCTTCGATAAGGGTACCAAAGAGCTCAACCCTGCTAAGTCTGAATACCCAGTTACCATAATGATTTGGTTCAACCATTTCAAAACGAATATACTTGAACGGTTCTTCTGATTGTTTTTCATTGCACTCCCAACTCATTGTCAAAGACCCACCATTCAAATCATTTGAATAATCAACTTGGTGTAGGGTTATCCAGTCTTCCTGATTGTTTGAACCAGCAACAATCCATGCCTTTGGATGGATCATATCACTTTCGTTACTTGATGATTTGAGTGAGTAGGCACTGAGAATAACCTTCTTATTGTTGAAATCGAATTCAACGAATTGGTTAGGCTTGTCAGCACTTTCCCAATAAGTAAGTGTATCCTCAGGGTTAACGAGCTCGTGTTCATTTCCATAAGATGAGCATGATGAGACAATAACCTTGAAATCAAGTTCATCATGATTGGGTTGGAAGTAGGAAAAAATACCCTGGAAAGGAGCTAAAGGACTGAAAGAAATTGTTGAATTGGCGCCTTTATCATAGAGATAAGGCCTTGAAGCGCTCATGAGCTGATGAATCGCCAGTTCAAAACCAACGTTATGCATGTATTGTGCATTCTCAGAATCAATTTCAATAGTTTCTCCGTTGATCAGATCCAAAACAGACTTAAATCGCTTTTCAGGATCAGCTGTTTCCATAACATATCGATTCAATCCGGGATCTTCAACTACCTTAAGAGCAATCGTTCCAGAGTGAGCTGCACACATCAATAAGTGGCACTGGAACTCTTCGCCTTCAGAAACAATAGTAAAATTGGGCGGAACATAAGTAGTCGCACGGAAAACAGCATCTTTGTTTAAATGAACAAGCATTAAATGCCAGTAATTTTACCCTTGTAATAATTATTTCTATTTTATTAATCAGCAGCACTTTGGCGCAGGCTTCTCCTCATTAAGGGATACTCCTTTTCCTTCCATTGAGTCGCCCATCATGTCGCTGAGCATTTTTGAGACAGCCATTTCGAAAACCATGTTTACTCCGTGTCCCTTCGTTGCACTGGCTTCACAATATAGAGCCCCGTTTTTATCAGCGAAGCCCTTCGCTTCTTCTTTCGAGATGCACCTTTCTTCTTCCAAATCAATTTTATTTCCGCAAACAATCAATACAACATTATCTTTCAAGTTCTTCTTAAGCTCCTTCACCCAAAATTCAACCGATTCAAAGCTCGAATGAGCAGTAACATCAAAAACAATCACAGCAATGTTTGCACTGCGATAATACATCGGCGCTAATCCGCGATATACCTCTTGACCAGCTGTATCCCATATACGAAGCTCAATAACTCGCCCATCAACAACTATCGGTTTGGTAAGAAAAGCAGCACCAACAGTCGGTTTAATACTGTCTCCGAGCTTGCCCGTGATAAATCGCTGAACTATCGATGTTTTGCCAACACCACTATCTCCAAGAAGAACAACTTTCGCCGCGTCTGATACGGAAGTCATCGTAAATATTATGTAATTATCTCAATATAACTTGCTCGCACTGAATTTTTTTTTACAGTTACCTTCTGAAATCTAACTGGTATGATCTGGGTTATAATACTCCACTCTAGTCTCATTCTCTCATATGAGCTGATCAACAAGTGGATTCCATCCGTTTTTGATACACTTGATCAAGTTGCAATAGCGATACCTGTTTCTATGACTCTGGTTGGGTGGGTGTTTTTTGCACTTCGCTATGTTTTTAATTTACGGTGGTATCATGGGTTACTTGTTTCTGTTATATTTTATTGTTTTGCCTTATTACTTCGTGTAGCTCAAAAGCACAAGTTTTCGGTTCGATCTTTTAGCAAAGTAGATATTTTTGTTTACTCATTACTTTTTCTCTTAATTTTGACTTTGGTGCATTGTTGCACCATCAGAAATGGTATATATTCAGCTGGAACTGTTTATTCTGACATTCCGTTTCATATGTCGCTAATCACCTCTTTTGCCTATGGTACAAACTCCAATGGGAATATGAGTACGCCTTTTTATGCAGGAGCTAAACTTTGCTACCCATTTATTCCAGATTATATAAGCACTGTTCTTTTTCAATGCGGACTATCATCCCTAAGGGTTTCAATTGCTTTGCCAACTATGATTATGTTTATATCATTAATTATTGGACTTCACAGGACCTTTCTTCATTTTTCTTCAAACAAAATGGTTATCAATCTAGCCATAATGCTCTTTTTCTTCGTGAGTGGGGGCGGATGGAAATACATGGCAATTCATGAATGCCTAACGAATCCCAATTCTAATGCAGTTCATCAGTTTTGTCATGATAAGAGTACTTTTTGGATTCACACAGTTGTGCATTTTTTGCTTCCTCAAAGAAGCGCACTGTTTTCTACCCCAATTGTATTATATACCATTCAGTTTTTATTATGTTTTGTTGAATCAAATTTCCAAGATAGATCTCTTGTTTTTTTTGCTGGTGTTTTAACTAGTTTTGTTCCAATGATATCAGCTCACTCCTTTATTGCTATTGGTGAGTATTCCATAATTCTATGTATTATTACATTCCCTTGGTTAGACAACAAGAAATGGTACGGAATAATTGTGTCTTGGTCTCTATTTGCTTTACCAATTCTAATTTTTGGATTTCCTCAAGCACTTTACTTACTTAGTGGGGATAGGAAAACAATGATGTCATTTGATCCAATTTGGCATGAAACAAGTGAAAATAGAACATTTGAATTTTTTTGGATGTGGTATGATTCATTGGGACCTTTTATTATTATTTCCATTTTTGGCGTTTGGATTACATTTAATCAAAAAAGACAAAAACTCATGTACATTCCTTCACTGATAATATGGATTGTTTCTAATTTTATTAGATACCAACCTGGTGCAATGGATAACACCAAAGTATATATAGTTGGGTGGCTTCCATTTGCATCAGCAGCAGTTGCTCAGTTTTATGTCGTTTGCATCAAATCAGATTATTTCCAAAAATACAAAACTGTGAAAGTCTTGTTGTTAATAATCTTGATTACATCGTTTTTGTCATCAATTGTAGCAATAGCAAAGTTTGTTGGAATTCCATTTGGTTTATATAATGACATCGACAAAGATGCTGGTATGTGGATAGCAGAGAATACAAGAAATGATCGGGTTTTTTTGTCAAGTGAATGGCATTCCAATGTTGCCATGTCAATAGGCGGAAGGCAAATAGCAATTGGATTTTATGGATGGATATGGACGCATGGATTGGATTTAAACTCAAGGCTTGCCAAAGTTACATATTTGGCTTCTCAATCTGAGAATATTACCGCATTCAATGAAATGAATATCGATTATTTAATTCTAAGACCAGAAGATAAATCCAAGAATTTCAATTTCCCTAAACCTTCTCTTTCATCTATATGGCAATGTATATATGATATGGGATCATTGGAAATATATAAGATAGTTGAAGAGAAACCAATTTTGTAAATAAGTCTAGTTTATAATGTTAGCGAAGTATAATGACATTTTTATTTTTTCCAATGAAGTTGTGATTTATGATTACGATTCAGGGATGATTTGCTGTGCTGATGATTTTAGTGGAACAAAAGAGGCTGTTGTTTTCTATTTTAAAGAAGATACCAGAATAATATTTGAAAAAGGAATTGATTTCTATAAAATTGTCAATAAGATGAAGAAAAATTTTGATTTATATGAAATGTTTGTAATATTTATTAATAATTCCACATTTTTTCTAGATAATTTTAAATTTGTTGGTATTAAAGAAAATCATGATTTAATCGAGATTGTGTGTTCCGTCTTAGTGCAATTAGAGAAGATAGACACCGTAAGTCTGATTATTGCCGAAGTGAAAATGGTTCAATCCCCCATTTTTGATGATAATGATAAGAAATATAAGCCTTATTATTTGAGCAATCTGAATCATTTATTGCGTGATAAATCTGCTCTTAAGGTTTTCTTTTGTATTATGATATTTCCTCATAACTATAAAACAATTGGATTCCCAATTAATAGTGACCAGAATCAAGCACAGTTTCTATTATCCATGATTTCTAAATCTCATAAGATTATATCAAAGAACTTTCCACTTGCATTTTCCTTTGTTGTCGAGGAGAAGCTATTTTTTTATCATATTGAATCTATTGGACAGCCCAAATTCTCAAAAGAAATCATCAACATATTTAATCAGCGAAGAGATTCAAAAATAGATGGGTTGTTAAAGATATACCAGGAGATGGGGATAGTATTAGATTCGAAAGATTCTCTTAATCAGAGAATTAACGAACTTAAAGCAGGAAATATTGGACTCTTCCAGTATTTTACTCTACAAGGAAATAAGTCAGATAGAAGCATCCTTGATTTATACAGAACGTTTGTTAGATTTCATAATTCTTTAATTCAAAAAATTAATCAATTGAAGGATAATGTATCTCAACATTATCCTTCCAAAAACGACATACTAATTGTTCTCTACAAGTATTATGATTACACATCCTCTATTATTACCGAACTAGATATTAAGGAAGATACGAAAAGTCCAAAGAAAAAACACTCTCAAAAAGATCTCAGCTACAAAGAACTCGAAGAGTTTGTTAACTCCCCATTATTCAAGAAGATTAACCAAGTAGACATACTAAAACTGGCAGAGGTTTATCGTCCAGACCTGACACCTTTTCAACTTTTTGAGGCCGACTTTACGAAAAGTGACTTCCAGTCAAAAATATGAGTTTCCACAATCAGCGGATATTACGGGAGACAAAAAATTTAGCTAAAACTCCGATTGTGGGGATCTATGCCAATCCCAGGGAGGATAACTTCAGGTATTTTGATGTTACAATCATTGGCCCGGATAATACCCCATATGCAAATGGTTGCTTTAAACTCGAGTTGTTTTTACCTGAGGATTATCCTAGCATTCCTCCTAAGTGCCGCTTTTTGACTAAGATTTACCATCCTAATATAGATCAAATTGGCAGAATTTGTTTGGATATCTTGAAGTCAGCTGATCAAATCAAGAATGATGAAACAATTGGTTGGGCGCCTGGATTTAATATAGAAAAGGTTTTACTTGCTATTCAACAGCTGTTATGTGAACCATCCATTGATGATCCTTTGGATCCTAAAGTGGCTCAGCACTTCAGAAACAACAGAGAAGACGCGAACCGAGTTGCGATGGAATGGACGCTTATCTATGCAAAATAAACTTCATGTCTCAGAATGAATCTGTTTGGTCTTCTTCCTCAAACACTAATGGATTGTGATCGATTGAGTTCAACAATTCATCATTTGCATTTTTACATCTTATACATAATACTGTCACCAACAATATCATCATTGTAATTGAAACGACTAATGTGAATATTGTCGCATTATCTAAACTTGGTCCATGTTTTTTAACTTCAAAGATTATCTGCAAAACACCCATCTCTGAATGAACTGTTGGAATAAGGATAAGATCTTGGACACTAATGTTGGGTGGATTCAGTATAATTGGATCAACCCACTTAGTATCAACAATATAATTATCGAAAAATATGATTGAATGAGTATATTTGTTTCCATATTCTAATGTAATGTTTGAACATTTATATGAAATGACGATTGAGAGTGGTGGGATTGGTTTGGCAGCACCTGGCAAAAGAACAAGTTTACTATTATTGATTCCAACATCTATATTCATCTTAATACTTGACTTTGAGAAATCTGTCGAAAAAACTCTCAATTTGGAATTGGATGGAATGTCAATATCTCCAATAATTGCAACATTATTCACCAAAAATACTGAAAATGTGTGTATTATAAGTTTCATTATCCGATATTGGTTCATTGATTCAACCATTGATGGATGGAAATAAATGGTCTTATTTCCATTTATTGTTATCTTTTCAAAAACAATTGTGGATACAGCATCATTTGAGTGTATTTCGATAATTGGGCTGATTGGCGCTATTGGCACAACTTTAATGATTGGAGAATCTGGACTTTTTGAAGAAATGAGGATATTGACAATTCCACATGCAGAAAAATCTACAGGAATGCAATTAGCAAACACGGATATATGAACTACCCCAATGTCAAATAAAATAAGGGCCGATTGAGAATTACAGTTATTCCACGAAGAAGTAATTTGTATCATCAAAGATAATGATGAAGTCGATGTATTTATAGACTTCATGATGATTGGAATAATTTTTGAATTATCAATACGAGTTATATTAATTATTAATGCAGTTTCATGAACAAACTCAATATACCGAATGTCTCCATGTGGATCAATTAATGTTTTTTCATATGATTTTTGAAAGACTCTCCACATTGAGCTCATATACTCAATATAGAATTTTTTAACCAAAGAAGTTAAAATATATAAGGAATCAATACGTCCCATCTTCACAAGATGTAAGTTGTAGAAATGCAAATAGAAATTCTCAACATTGGAAAAAATAAAATCATTTTTGATTGATGATGGTAATTCTATAGATGGACCAATTTGTATTGTTGGGATATCTATTACATTCCACTGGTTTGTAGCTACAAAAACAGGAGAAAGCTCATTAATCAGTAATTTCTTGATTACTCTCTTTGTTAATGAACTTATCTTTATATAAGTTTTTGGCTGGGATTTTTTATCATATGCCCTTATTGATAATGACACTGATGAATTAATACTATCAAAACAAAATGATGTGTTAGAATCCATGTCTTCACCAATTTGAATTAACATAGTCCTTGTCACAAAGGAAGTATAAAACTCAAAATCATTCAATGTCGTCGAATTAACAAATATTGAAGAAACATGATATGGTTCATCAGTATATTCATTCAAATAAATCAGAATCGGGTCTAATTTAAAGGGAAAATCAACAACTCTCACACCAAAGCACTTGGTTATAATATTATCAATTTCAACCTTGTTGCAATCGGGAACCAAAATGCTTGAATTGCTATTAAAGCCCGGAATATTAGATTGGCCAGAGAATTCAAAATTCATTTTTTCACATTCTAAATTTGGAGCACAAAAACAATGAAATGGTTTCCCAACAATATTCTTCATATTCTCATATTTTTCGATTGTTTTTGAGTTAATAATCCTGAGAACAACCTTTAGGCTATTTGTTATGTCGGGAACTGGTTTTAAAACTCGAATTCCATTAGTAATTGTTAAATCAGATATCCAATTAAATGTCTGAACCAAACCTAAATCAAGGTTATTTGTAGGAAAACTGGATGCCAGCAATGTTATATTGGATGTCTTCAAAGAAATATTTTCTGAAAAAACAGTATCAGATCTCAGTTGATTCAATGATCCTGTGTCGGAATATATTGTTACTTTATTTTCAGATTCAAATCGATCTCCAAAATGATAATATCTCAAGTGAATTTGTTCACACCTCCCTTTAATGAGTAGGGGACAGTCTTTGCGGGAAGATATTGACACAGCAGTGAACGAAGTAGTATTAATAAACAAACTAGTATTTCCGTTAATTCTTATGGATCCACCAAAATATGTATCATTGAATGTGCATTTTGATCCTGGATACAATGTCATTATTGATCTTGAATGTTCAATATCATTCTGCTTATATTTTTGAACAACAATATCTCCATGTATTGAAAACTGAATTTTTCCTTGATAATCAACCCAATAAGAATGGTTCAAACTAACATAAGATAAGGTGTTAAATGTCGTATTAAGATTGATTACACAATGTATAATCGATTGAAAAACAATTTCAAGTTCACCATATATATATGATATTGAATAGTCATTAAAAAGCATAATTGAAACTCCATTGATCTGGTTAACAATAATTTTGGAGAATTGATCTTCATTTTGTATCCTCACTGTAACAAGCTTAGTCTTAAATACAGATGGTGCCTCATTAACTTCAACAATAAATCTATAACATGTAATAAAATCAATGTTAAACACGCTTTGATAGTCACTATCAATAAATCGGCATGATATTTCTAATGTAACTCTGCTTTTGGGAACAATAAACACAGAATTTCGCAAAAATAGATTTGGAAATGGCATCAAAACAAATGAAACTAGATTTTTCGTCTCGATTTTGATAGATAAATTTATAAATTGCCATAAAACACTGGAATTTGGAGTCATATACTTGTAATCAACCGAAATTGATGAACCCTCAAACCCAAAAAACCTAACATTTGTGTTTACAAAATAACCTAGTGGAATTGAAACAGGATTATCTTTCGTATTCACAATCTCAATTACTACATTTGGCAATAATGGACCAAATAAATCGAATTCTCTTAACTCTGTGGAATCATTCATCGTGCAATTGCCATAATAAGGATCTGGCCTTATGCAAAAACTCGCTGAGCTCGGGTCTGACCTCGAAAAAACAAGAAATAAGATACAAAATTGCATTTGTAAATCTAATGCTCTTTGTTCTGTTTTCCCTGTTCTATGGATTCTTCACTATTACGGTTCAAAAGGATCTTCCAGTTACATATGATATAGTTGGCAATCAGTTTTTTTTCTCAGTTCTTGATTCGGATTCAACTGATTTGATTATTGGGATTACAAGCGAAAAAAATGAAACTGTTTTGTCTGATCTACATGTTGGATCTTATTATGAGGTTGAAGGAGATTCCATCACATTTTACTCGAGCCATTCTCAATACAATATTGCATGTTTAATGTTGCAGAATGCTTCATGTCCTGACATTACTTATTCGCTAGATTTGGACTCATATTCCAGTTTGGATTTTTCTCTTTTTAATGAAAGCATCCAAATGTGCCTCCTTTTTTATTCTCCGAAACGAGATTATCGTGTTTTCTCTACATGTTATAGTAATAATCGGGATTCTGAGTGTTTTCTGGTTTCTTCTAACAAAATAGCAACAGGTTTATTACCAGAAACATGCCTAGCCAATACCACATGTGATGATTCATTGAGTGATGGATTTTTACTTAAATCAGTTCCCTTTGCAGGATCTTCCATAAGATCTAAAACAAGTGTATCTGTTATAAAAGGCAAAAAACATGGATCCAGGTGTTCTTTATTATCTGTGAGTAAATTGAATTCTCAAGGAATTATGCCCCAATTGAATTATAGTGTGAAATCTTATCTTAAGTGTATTCCTCCTGAAGAAACAGTCCAAATTGCGGTGATACTAGTCCTCACTCTTCTTTTCCTAATATTTTTTGGAGTGATCCTATATTATCAATGCAGGCCTAATAGAGAAGCATATGAAAGCAATTCTGACATACCAAAAATTAAACCATCCAGTAGATTGTTGAAGCACGAAAAGCCCAATGGTCAAGGGAATAAGTGGGTATAGACAGTAAATATTAGTGTTGTTAAAAAATATAAAAAAAACTCCTCCCGTGTGAGTCGAACACACGACTTTCAGATTAACAGTCTGACACTCTAACCAACTGAGTTAGGGAGGATTACATTTTTCAATTTTTGAAATATTTATGATCGGTCCTGAAAGATTGATTTCTCCATGAAAGAACTTAAATAGTTTTAATGTGATGAATAGAAGACAAAATAATAAACAATTTACTAATTATTCAAAGTATTCTTACTTAAAACAGAAACATTTCCCATATTCATAAAGATGTTAATAAATGACACAGGTTGTGATTCAATTTCAATTTCCACATTTACACTCTGAATGGACATAAGCAAAGACTTAATTGTGATGATTATCGAAGGGATTACTACTGTTAAATGGTACCTAAAATCAATTCCCAAATTTATTATAGGTAAATTATTTGAATACTGTGTCATTCTCAATACTCTAGATAATTGGGACACAATATCAATACTACCATTTACCTTGATTGTTGAGAGATTGATTACACCACTTTGTGAGTCAGAATCAAAATTGAATGAGATTCTATCTATTATTACATCATTATCCATTAATGAGTATTTAAACTCTGATAAAACAATCATCTCTAATCTTGATGATAATGAGCACTCAAGAGAAAAACTCTGAATACTAAAGTATTCATTTAAACTGATATTGAAGAAAGCATTAATATCATTGATTCTCACTCTGAAGATGTATTGATTCATGATATTTATTATATTGCTGATAGAAACACTTGAGAATATTCCTAATAAATCTCCAAAATTGGATCGTAGCAACTCGATCAATGGATTAACACTTCCCATAAAATCACAATTTTTAATTTCCAAATCAAACTCTCCTTTTAGTCCCTTTGATTTAGGAATGCTTACTATACGGATGAAAAAACAATTCTTTTCTTTTTCAACTGATCCTATAACAGGTAAATATAACTCTTTAATCCTGGATTTGATTTGAAATGATGAAAAAGATACTTGTGATAAAAAGCCTCTCTTTATACATCCATGGTATAGCGACATATTATTTGTAATAATGAGTAAATTGTGTATTTGAGTAGAAAAAGATAAAAAATCTATTGAAACAGAAGTAGAAAATAGGAGACGAGGCAGCAAGATAATTGGATCAAATTCGCAAAATTGCATAATCTTATACAAATTTGACATTTTGTTGTTGGAAAAAAAACTGGATGAACATAGATATTCGGAAATATCTCTAAAACACACAGTGTCCTGATATGGTAACAAAAAATCTAAATAGCATGTGTTTTTTGATAGATTATCCCACTCAGATCTATAATGTTTAAGCGCGCGTAAATTTGAGAGAAATGTCCTGACTTGTTTGTTTTCATGTCCAATAGCATAATAATGAGCTCTATCCCAGAAATAGTTTGGATCAGTAAAGGACTCCATTCTATGAATCCATTTGGGAAAAAATCTCGGAATATTCTCTATGATTTGAAATATTGAGCGGATTTGTTCTAAAGTCATAAATGCTTTCGGATCTCCAAGCTTTAAAAACAAAGCTAGTGGCTTTAAACTCATCTCTCCTTCAATAATATCATGATCAAAAATTATTGAATGACTATCTCTCAATGAATTCATCATTTGTTGAATAAATATTTGATTCTCATCACTAAATTTTGCAACTTTAATATCAAAATACATAACTATGCCCTTGAGAGTAATACATTTATGATTATTCGTTGATTTGATCATATTATCAATTGAAAGGTTATCAATCACAATCCCCAAAACATTATTTCCGAAATTAATACGTATATTCATCCTTTCTATTTCTATTTTAGAGTTCACCAAAATGCGATCCAAGATTGTTGTTGCAAAGTCATCTGTGAAAAAGGATAGCAACATCTTCAAAGAAGATTTAATTTTGCTATGAAAAACCAGTTGTTTCTTTCTTATATCTTGAAAAAACATTTTATCTGGTTTCCAATCGGTATCAGATAAATATGATTGGCAATCTATCATAATATCACTGATTTTTATAGAAAATGGTTCTTTAAACAAAGAAACGCATGGTATTTGAGCATTAATAGATCTTATAATGCCTTTTTTAACCGTTATTGGGATATCATGAATAAGAAAACACGTTTCACTTAATTCAAGATCATTCAAACACAGACGAGAATCTAAAATCGATAATTTAAGGTTCTTTTTCGATAAATTCTTGACATAAGAACCAAGAAGAGAGTTGATAATCTCTGCTAAAACATCACGAAGCATTAAACAATTTTACTTATTAAACAACTTAATAGTATTGGTTAAATGAGTCATTCTAACTGGCTTTGATATGTATGCATCCATTCCTGCTTTTTTACATGACTCTTCACTACCCTCAGTTGCAGAAGCAGTCAAAGCTACAATCGGAATACCTTGGTATCTCTTGTTTGATTTTCTGATTTCGATTGTTGTGGTTAATCCATCCATCACTGGCATTTCGCAGTCCATAAAAATAATATCAAATTCTTCTTCAGAGTTCAATATATTCAAAGCTTCAAGACCATTCACTGCAACTCGATAAATACACCCAATTCTATCTAGAAGCTTGCTCATAACAAGTATATTGGTCTTGTTATCCTCCACATATAATACTCTAGTTTTTGTGATATCAGATTCCTTGGTTTCGTATTTTCGAGATGAGATACAGGGCTTTTCAAACCTAACATCAATCAAGAATGAGATTATGTGTGATGGGAGCACCGGTTTGATAATCATTCGAGTATAGGATTTTGGATGAGAAGTTAGTGATAAAACTGGAATCTTCAAGTTTGACAAAGATTTCGTATCAGAAGAGTCTGTGTCAATAATAATCGCACAAGCATGATGATATTGATCTTGGGAAAAACAAGAGATGTCTTCTAAAAATTCAATTTCAAAATGATAATATTCTACATATTTTTGGAATAACACAATTATTGGATCCCTTATTCCTATTCCAAGAATAATATGTTTCTCATTATTCTTAAAGGGAATGACATATGGAATATATATAGCTTTTAGGGGAAGAGTAACAGTAAATTTTGTGCCCACACCCAGAAACGTCTCTAATTTGATCCTTCCATGCATGCATGTAACTAATTCATGAACCAGTGTCAGTCCCAGAATTGATTCAGAAGAGTGTGTAGATGGTGAAGAAAACTGATCCCTTAATATTATCGCCTGTGCTTCACTCATTCCACATCCTGTGTCTTCAATTACAATAATAATGTAATCAAGATCCGATTCTTGATCATACGAATAACTCAAATCAATCGTCACAGATCCCTTCCTTGTGAACTTTAGAGAATTTGTGGTCAAATTTGTGATTATTTGAATATACATTTGTTCATCTCCATATACAGATATTGGTAAATCTGGATGAGCAAAAAATAAAAATCTAATTCCAAATGATTGGGCCTGTGAAAAAGATGCTATCATTGTGGGTTCAATAGATATAACTGGATTAAATATCTTTTCATCCAATGTGACACCTCCATGCTCAATTCTGGACACATTAAGTGCTTGAGAAAACTGTTCCAATAATTCAAAGCTTGTTGATCTTATTGAATTCAAGATTAAGCTCTCATCAGGATCAAGCTGTTGAAATGCAAGTATATCAAGCATCCCAACAATTCCATTCATTGGGGTTCTTATTTCATGAGCCATATTGGACAAAAACCTAGATTTGGCTTGGCTAGCTAAATTAGCTCGCTCTTTTTCTTCTTCAAATTGAAGGTAGGCTGAATGCAAATCGGTACAATCTGCCAATATTCCAATCAATTGCTTTTTCTCAATATCATAGTGACCACGAACAAAAAACCAACTTTCATTGACTTGGATAATTGTCTCAATATTTGATTTTTCCGTAAATGCATTCTTTATATCCTCTATAAAAGATGCTTGAGAGTCTACATGAACCAAAGAAGTATAATTATTCCAGTTCATATGGATCGTAGTCTCATCGGAAACAACATTTCCATTGTCATTTGAAAAAATCCAGATGTGCATTTTCGAACCTGTCAGGCATAGATTTGTCAATTCATTTGTCTGTTTTAAGCATGATTCAATTTTCTTTTGATCATTAATTTGAATAATAAAACAATTGTATTGGTGATCTATATAATGTGAAAAAGCAATCTTAAACCAAATTATTCCTTGGTTTGTACTAAGTTGAACTTCGCCAGCCCATGATGACAGTTTTTTACTATGAATACAACTCAAAGCATATTGTAGGTCCTTTTTACCTCCATGTGTATAATTGACAATGTCTGAAAACCGGAAATTGGATTCAACTCCAAGTAATTCGAAAAGAGACTTCTTTGACAAAATGGTCATAATAGAATCGTCATCAGTATTCACCACCATTATGATAATATTAGATTGATCAGGCAACATTTCAATTCCTTTTTCTGCCATTCTAAATTGACTTTTCATACTCATCAATTGATCTACAGAATATAGAAATCCTGTTTCTTTGTTGCTTGTCATGGAAAACCACATAAAACTATTATTAAAATGCTTTAGTCGAATTGTGATTTTTCCATTTGGATTTTTTACAAAATCATTATAAAACACTAGATCTTCATTAAATACTATTTGACTAAGATCCATATAAGAGATTGATTCATAACCTAAGAGGGCAAATAAAAGAGTATTATCGATAATTACAGCGTTTTCCTTAATACTAAACTTAAATATTTGAAGAGCAGAAACTGCTGTTTCTAATTCATGATGCATTTCAATAATGTGTTGTTTTTGATTGTATAATTCAGTAATCTCTTCTGTGATAATACTAAAGTAATACTTGTTGTAGGCGGGCTGATATGTTCGAATTCCACTAATTGAAACGACAACAAGATTATTTCGAGCATCCAATCCTCTATAAACAGCTCTGTCCAATGGTTTAATCCCAAAAGAAAACTCAAAAACTTTTTGTTTAAGATTATCATAATCTGAACTAATAATACTCAAAGAATGTTTTGACATAGAATTGATCTTTCGGATTATTGAATCAATATCACTCAGCTGGGTTGAAAATACATCAATTTCAAAAAAGGAGAATTGGCCAGAATTAGCAAAAATCTCAACTAATCTATAGTATTTTTGAATCCTAAGATATGATTCAGATAAATGAAACAAGTTGATTGCAAATTGTGAAAAAACTGGATAAAGAACTTCTTTGAATGATAATGAGTTTGTTTTTTCATCAATACCAAAAAAAATGTAATAATTTTCACCCCAATTATCTAAGTGAGCACAAAAAGTAGAAAAGCAATCAAGGAATAAGCCTTCAATAAAAATAAAACCCTGTATATGAGAAAATTTCTCAATAAAACGAATTATTAGTTCATTTTGAATTGGTTTCAATCCTTGTTTTCCGTATTGTGTAATTTTTTTGTTTCCTTGGGTAAACACGCAACGAATAATAAAACCTCTCTCAATCATTTCATTAATAAGTTGAGGAAAATGCATTCTTCCATATGGATCATGGCTAATTTTAATAATCGCTGACAAAATAATCTGCATCATTAAAGTTATAATCCTTCCTTGATGTTGGAAAGGAGTTAAGCAATATGATGTAGCAGACATGTGAGCAACTAGTTTCCCTTGAACTTCTTCAAAGGATATTGTTCGATCAGGTAGCTCCAATTTGAAATCTTTAAGTCTTGGAACACTATACTTCAATGAAGTTGTAATACTGATTGGATTATCTTTTGACATATCAATGTTACTAATAGATGATTCCCCAGAAATTTTATCTCCATTTGGGGTTACCAAAACAACATCCACTGATAAAGGAGGTTCAAGAATTGATGATACCTTCGTATTTGACGTGAAACAGATCCCAAATCTTTTAGAAATGGGCAATACTGTTCCTTGAAGAAATGAAAACCCATCTATTTCCCTTATTAACTTCAGTACTGCGCTTTTCTTGACATTTTTCCTAATAACTGAAGATATGAACTCACGGAAATATGACGAGAAATATCTTTGGCTCTCATTAATTGGTTGATTAGACACAATATTTCCACTTAAATCAGCTATCCAGAAAGAATTTTTATCAATAAACTTGGAAAAATAGTGCGATTTCAACAAAAACGTACAAGCAAAGACTATTCCCCAAAATATTAATCCAAAAACAAAATGGTCTTCATGTGGAGTTAAACAAATAGCTTGGCAGTCTTTGATACTCCTTGAATAAACAAAATAATTCATTTCATCGTGAGTAATGTTGACCAAAGTGTCTGTCGAATTAAAACCAGACTTTTCAGTTGAAATATTATTGGATTCAATTATATAATTATAGTTTCCCTCATAAGATATTTCAAACCCATTTTTTATGAACTTTGCAAGAAGATATTGAGAATTTGAAGAATAATTATCAAATAAAACAGATTTTTGGGATTTTCCATTATAAAAATAATTATATTGGTATTTTTTTGTCCCCATACAACAAAAATGAAAGCCGAAAGATTCGGTTTTCATTGTATCTGTAAAAAATGCAAACCTGGCAGAATCTAATGCTTTTGTTTGCTTCCAAATCGGACTAGAAACAAAAGAATTGCATAACTCCATTGGGAGATCGATATCGCAAAAAAAGTTTCGATAAAAAACCAAAAAATATACAATCATCTAACTAAAGAAGTTATACACTTAGCTTTATTTTGATATTTGTTGTAATGCTTTTAGGATCATTGATCCAATTTGCAAGAATCTCGAAGAATTGTCATTCAATATAACAATAGATTCATCAATAAGTGATTTTTTCATTGGAAAGAGATCAGCAATATCATTAATTGTGTCTTGATCCACACCAATTCTACTCAATAATGGTGAAGATCCCTCCATGGATACTATTTTCTTTTTCTTTTCCTCATATAAATTTAGATTATACAATATATATTTCTTTGAAGCATTACCTAAAGATTCTACATGATCATAAACAGACCCTGCCACTTGCATTAATAAATGATGGTATTTTCCCATTTGAATAAGTTGGTTTTTGTTGCTTCTCCATTCATTGGTTGAACTATTGATTATCTTTTCAAACTCATCAATTTGCTCATTTTCCTTTTGGAAATTAAGAATAGAACAAAAAACCCTATTTTGGTTCTCCAAAACGTATCTCCTTTTTGGGTCAAATTGCAAGAATACATCCAAAAGCTGTGGTACCAATGATGATAGAGATTCATAAACAGATCTTAGAGACTTGAGATATACAATTAAAAGGCTTTGGTTATGATCTTTTGTTTTGTTTATCGATGATATTAAATTAAAAATTCTATCTTCTACGGCTTTCAGTTGATTTCTAATGAGTAAAATTTCATTTGGCACCGAATCCACATCGTTGTTATTCTCATTATTTATATTTTTAACCAGTAGTTGTTCGTTATCTCCGAAAAAGCTCTCTTCTTCAATTAGTTTAGGATTTGCTCCAAATGCTAGTAATAGAAGAAAACCAATTCGAAAATTGTGTCTAATACACTCATTTATTGCATATTGGAAACTACCTCCTTTGCTTATATAAAAAGAATTAGGATCAATACCTTTGAGGAGTAACTGTGCAAACATTGAACAATTCCGTTTCTCAATAGTAATGAATACTGGCGAGAGTGACAAATCAATAGATGATAGTGGTGCTTCTTTTTCAATCAAAAAGTTGAAGATATCATGAAACTCCTTCATACAAGCATAAGAAAGGAGACTGGCTTTAAAAAAAAAATTAACTTCTTCTTTTGTAGTGTCATATCGCCACCATTTTCAGCTAAAATGCGCAATATCTGCATATTTCCTTCAGAAACAGCACAAAAAACGCAGTTGTCCAAGCAGCTTTTGGTCAATTGGAAAATGCCACGATTAGCAAAAAAGAACATAACAGCCTTGATATTATTATTCTTAACAATGTATTCGAGAATTTTACTCGAACAAGAATTCTTTTCTATAAAAAAAAGTACACCTTCAACATCATTCTTCTCCATCAAACGCATTAAAGTCTCATTTGCAAAATTAAAACATAAACACAATAAAAATTAATAAGAACGAATATTCATCCTTCTTTTCTGTCCCATTTTCATCAAGAAAACCCTGTTTTAAATCCATTTCTCTGCTTCGATATGAGTGACGATAAATAGTCTGTATGTCGACAACTTCTGAGCTCCTTAAACAGTTTTATCAACTAGAAGAAGATAATAAATCATCAGATCCGACCAACATTGATGGGAAATCATTTGAACCAGAGCCATTTTTTGTTTCTTTGGTAGCTAGCAATAATTTATCTGTTTTATCGAAAAAGCACAGCATAATTCAGGAAGAAATTAATCATTTGGATAAAGATCTTCAGGAGATGGTATATGATAATTATACAAAGTTTTTGCAGGCAGAAGATACCATACAACAAATGAGTAAGGGCCTAAGTGATATACCCATGAAGGTTGAATCATTGAAAAGGAGTTTAGCGACTGTTTCGGAACAGTCTTCAATGATTAGAGCCGATTTAACTCCAAACAGGGATAAAATTCAAAGAATGGTTGGAATTAATCGCCTTTTAGAGAGAATTGATTTTATTTCGCAACTTCCTATCAAACTTAGAGCACACATTGAGATTGGGGAGTATGAAAATGCTGTTGAAATGTGGATGAAAGCTGAGAAAGTGTTGGAAACTCAAACCCATTATGAATCATTTGTGAGAATTCGAGATGAATGCCGTTCAATACTTGAAGATGTTAAAATCAAAGTCCGTGCTCAAATGTTGAGTGAAAACTCTGGACCGAGAGTTTCCATTAAAAGTGCAATACTATTAATTAAACTCCAATCTGAACCAAACAGTGTTCTCAAAGAGCTTTGGAGGAGCAGAACATCAATTGAAATCAAAAAAATTGATGATTCTTCAAAACTTCCGGCCGATTTGTTTAGATTATTGGAGTATTTGCGTTCCGCTGTTATTGAAACATCGGTTTCGTTCATTACCGAGTATCAAAAGTCAATGAAACAGAATCGAATTTCCTATAAAAAAGGAAATTTCCAAGATGATATGGATGAGTACATTTTATCATTTAAAAAAGAGATTTTCACAAAAATTGCCAAAGCATTTAAGATGGAATCCATCTTTGCACTTTCATGTGAATGTTTTGGTAGTTTTGTAGTAGAATTCATTTCATGCACTACAACAATAGGCATTATTCAACAAAAAGATTCATATATTCAAACAATTGTACAAAAGTTTATTCAATCAAAGTTTTCGGGTATTATTCACTCGATCATTGAACAAATTACCAAATCTGAATCGGGACCTGCAATTGAAAATTCTTTCAAAGACATCCTTGATGGGTTTAAACGAGATATGTCTTGTTTGATTTCTGATTTTGATCATTTAGTGCGTGCTTACCCAGACTCCAAAGATCATATTATCCAAGAAACAACAAAATTTTTCTCTAAAGCATTGAACAGCATTGAAAGTGTTGATAGTAGGTATTCAATGATAGCCTTTGGATTGTGCCACCATATGAGTGAGAGATCAATACCTCAGGTTTTTGAAATGGTTTCAAGGTTTGATCATGATTCTCCACTTCTTAATATGCAAGATGTTTTGTGTAAAGAAGCCTCTTTGAGTGCAAGTAAGTGCCTTAAGAGATTTGTTGATATTAAAAGGAAAATGCTTTCTGAAATCCTTTCTCAAGGAATGACCAGTACAACATGGATAGAAGCTAGAACACCCCATGATGTGTCAATATCATCATGCCTTGTTCTTCAGGAGATAAACCTGATATGGCTGCAGCTTTTATCAATAATATCAAAGGTTAGAGGTGGAAGTAATGCAAGTTCTCAGAGTTCAAGATCATCAAGGAATCGTTTTTCAGGCTTTTCAGGATCATCTGTATCTTCCAATAACATGCCACTATTTCATGGTTTGAGGGAAGATAGTATTCATCAAATTGATCGCCTTTTCACCACTGTTAACCACTTACACCTTGAGAAAGCACCTGATATCCAAGCCAAGTCAATTATTTCGAGTATTTCATTGTATGCTTTGAAAACAATGCTTGAATTTGTTCGCAATGACCTTTTTTCATGTGCTGGATTCAATCAAATGCAAGTTGATGGGTATTTCTTCTATATGACTCTTCATGATAAAGTTGAAAACCCCAGTTTGTTCAATGCATTAATCGAGGAAATTCTTAGTTCAGCAGCGGATCGGGCTGTAAACCCGATTCCCTTCAAAATGGTTGTTTTAAGTGAAATTTACCAAAGATCCAAATCAAAACCAAATAATAAAGAGAATCTTTAAATGTACGAGTATCAACGAGCTTAATCCCAAAAATAATGGAATCAGCCAGAAATACTCTGTTTGTTGCCTTCTATCAAGTGATAACATTTCACTCATGAGGCATTTGAAAGAGGTTCATAATAGGAGAAAGGATATTTTTATTATTTGAAAAAGTGCTATTCACACGGAAAAATTTACCCTCCAATATTCTAATAAATCTTATATAAGAAAAGCAATAGCAAAACAACTCCAATAAAACCTAGTAACGAGCTTAATGAGGTAGTTTTGTTCTTCTCCTTTTCATCAATAAGAGCTCCATGATCAAGCAAATATTGAACTACATTTGAATCACCCTTTCTTGATGCAAATTGAACAGGTGTGCATAAAAAATCTATTTGTTGCCATGTACTGTTTTTGAATTAATTTCTGCTCCATGATTAATGAGGCATTGTATAATCTTAAGATCACAATTTTGAGATGAATAATGAAGAGGAGTCATTGAAAACATCAATTCATCACATTTTCATCCCTTGCATTTACATCAGCTCCATGAAAAATGAGATATTCAACAATAATTAGGTTGTGATTATTTGATGCTTTATGAAGAGGCGTTTGTTTTGCTTTATTAATTGCATTAATATCAGCCCCATTATTGACTAAATACTGAACAATTATCATGTTACCCCTATGAGTTGAATAATGAAGAGGTGTGTCATTCCAACAGTTTTTTGAATTAATTTCTGCCCCGTGACTAACCAGGTATTCAACAACACTTAAATGATCATTATGAGCAGCATAATGAAGAGGTGTATTTCCATTTTTCTTCTTGGAATTAATGTCAACAGAATGGCTAACTAAGAATTCAACAATACAAAGATGACCATTTATTGCTGCCAAATGAAGAGCTGAGCCAATATCACTCATTTGATTTAAGTCTACTGCGTTTTCATAACAAAAAACTAGCAATGACAATTGGCAAAACTCTGCTGCTTTACATATATTAAGGGGAGAGATGGGTTTATGATCTATGCAATACTGAAAAAGATCTAATGAGCCACTACAATAAACGGAAGTCACAAAATCAGCGCTTATTTGGGATCCATTCATTAATAATTGCTTAAAACACTTTAATGATCCATAAAAACCAGAAAAAGAAAGCAAATCAAACGATAATGGCTTACAACTCCATTCAAATGGACTCCATTTTGCTTCCTTATAATTACTGATATCATGATGCCGTAAAACATCAATATCATCGTATTTAATGCAATACTCAATACTTGAAGGAAAGAAACCATAATCGATGAGTTGATCAATACAATTTTCATCCTCAAAGAATGAAAAATCAATATCACTTGGTTTTACTTGATACTTAATAAATGAATCAAAATCTTTGATTTCTCGACGAAAATAATAACCAAGAATGAAAGAATGGATTTGTTTGAAAAAATGATTAATTTCATTAAACTGAAAAAGTCCTCTTTTGTACAACTTATAAATCAAAACAGGACACTCTAGAGTTTTTGCAAGTAATTTATGAAGAATTACTGGATTCTTACAGTATTGCACACCCAATTCAATTGCTGTATCTAGATGTAATGGTCGAAACCTGGGTAACATTATAATCCGATCTACGATAAAATCCTCATCATTTGTGTTTGCTTCTCCATTATCTCCAAAAAGATACTTCTCAAAAACAATGTTTTTTTCCAAAATAAGCTATAAAAATGTATGATAAATTCCAAAGAAGATTTTCCCATATCCGGTAACAAAAAGAATGATTCATTTCATTTATTGCCTTAATTTGTCCAGAAAGATAAGTCTTTTCCTGGTTCCAACGTAAATAAACCTGACCAAATTTGAATAATTTATCATCTTCGTTATGAGTGAAATAGAAATGTCTCACCAGAACCCATTTAAAAGCACCCCTTCTTCTTCTTCGATTGAGAATACATTCCGTATGGCTCAAGTTTTGCATAAGAACAAAAAATACAAAGAATCAGTTGATGCCTTTTTGAAGGTTTGTCTTCAGACTGAGCAGGTTCTGTTGATGAATCCTGGAGCAAAAATTGAGATGCACTGGGTTGTGTTTTCTCTTGGATTTATTAGTGATATATATGCCGAACAAAGTGATTATAACAAATCCAAATTATTCCGGGATGTACAGAATGATTTTCTATATTTAATTAAAAACAAAAAGGAAAATGGGGTAGATGACTTAGAAGAAAATGATAGCCCAACTCCTGATCAATTTATTCAATTGGCGACACTGGGTCACCAGTATCAGGAAATTTTTTCGTCACTACATAAAGCAATTGATGAACCAGACAAGCCCCCACAGGAAGATCATAAAGAGTTGGTCAGGCGTATCCAAGAAGCGAGAAAGAAAGATGAAGAAGCTCGAGCTGAAGAAATGATAAAGATGCTTAACGAAGCTGCTGATAACAAAGAAAAAGAACTAAAAAATTCTTTCTGGAAAAGGAACCTCAAGAGGCTTGCTGATCATCCATTAGCCTTTGTGCTTATTGTTGTATTAATTGCTCTATCTGTTGTGGTTTATATCAAGACAAAGCCAAAGAAGAAGTTTTCGATACCTGGAGGAATAGATGCTCAAATGGCGTATTTAGAGAAATACGTTCACGATTTCGAGAAAAAGCACGGAAAAGGTGATGAGCACCACCATCACCACCATCATGATCTATAAAGAGACTCGTTAACTCATTTTTATGCCTCCAAAAGTTGTTGTTAAGTCTCCACCAAAAAAACCACCTCGGGCTGCGCGTGGAGCAAAGCCTATTCGTGGAAGAGGCAGGTTGGCCAATTTTAAATCGAGGGTTGATATTGGATTTGACGGAGAAACGAAAATTGAAGATTCTCAACCAGAGAATAAACCAAAAAGGGAGAGTTGGCTTGATAAATTACCTCCTGTTATAAAGGAAGATGAAGAATTACATCAAAAATTGAGCAAAGAAAGAAGAATCAAACGTCATGAAAAAGTAGCTAGATATTGCAGAGATGAGCTTGCTGTAATGCTGAATTTCGCCCTAAAGTCTAGAGAAATTACTTCTTTGAATGAAATAAGAAAACTTAGGGCCAAGTTTTTGTCTGGAGATTTGGAAGAAACACATTCTTATCCACAGAATTCCAGTTTTTCGCAAATAAGAACTGTTTTCATTGATCCAAAGAATACCATTGATATTGAGAGTTATATTAGCCTATCCAACCATTCAGTTTTTTCTGAGCTCTCTAATCTATTCGGAGTTTCAATGTCTGAATCTCATTTAAACGATCCGAATAAGATATTTGCGAAACTTTTATCAATAATCGAGGAGAAAGCGATTTCATATATGAATCCTTACACACCAGAGATTAATGGTTTTCCATTTATTATATGTATAACAGGCCCATTATATAGCGGGAAAACCACTGTTTGCCAACTATTGCAAAAAGTATTTGATATTCAAATTATTGAAGTTGTTACTGTTCCTCCCTCGGACAATTCAATTCGCAGAAGGCGTTCACAAGTTGATATCGACAATGAAATCAAACAAACATGTGATTTTAGATTGACAAAATCATTTATTATACAGTCTAATGATGAAAAAGGAATTCCTCAAATGATTGCTCAAACAATTAAGGATAGTCCTAGACAAACAGGATGGTTGATATCAGGGTTTCCAACCTCAAAATCTCAAATTGGGGCATTAGAAAAAGCCCTTTCTGCATCCCAAAATGGAGCAAGGCCAACAACTAGCCGAAGTGGTGTGCTTGGCGAGAGTCAAACCATTCATGGGAAAAAATCCAATTCGATATCTGGTTTAATTTTTACCAATCACACACCAGAAACTTATCAAAATCGGTTTATTGATCCAGTAACAGGAAATATATATTCTGAAGGATTTCACACCCCAGGAATTATTGATTTGATAGGAATATCTCCAACTCAATTCACATCTGTGAAAAGTATTATTTCGAGTAGAATTCAGGAGAGCAAGTGTATTGATGGAATGGTTTCTCCAAAATTGATTTCGCAATATAATCAACTTGAATCATCGCTCAAAAAAGCATATATGACATTGATTGTTCCTTCTCTGGAGACATCTGAAAAGCTTGCAATGGTATTAGATGAGTTCGTTCAAAAAATATTTGAATCATCTGATTGGCCTATCTCAACCTCTCCCCTATTATCTGCAATGCTTCCGGATACTTTGTTAATAAATGGAATGTGTTTTGAAGCATGCAAACTCTGGAAACAGTGTTTTATGGGAATTGGGAAAGAGATTGCTGACCAATATCGGCTAGTATCCTCATTATCGTCAAAAATTAATGATTTATCGAAATCTGCAGAGATTAGGTTTCAGTTATTGTGTTCTAGATATGATGATCGAATTGAAATTGCAAATCAAGATTTCTCCAGCAATGACTATGATAATCTATTTAACCAAATATGGGATAAATCAATTTCTATTCGGGATCAGAATATGATATATGCGAAGAAAATTGTTGCCCTCTCGGGTCTTTTTGAACTTCTTGCCAAATTGATGATTTCTCCTCAAGTCTTTTTTGTTTCTTTAGTGAACAAGCTTGCAGCAGTTCAATGGTTTTCTGGATTTTGTGAAAGAATTCTTAATGGCGAATTCAAATCATATGATATATATCAGGAATCAAACGATCTACCAAAAATACCGAGTTTCAATTTTGGTACACAAGGTAAATGTGAATCCAACGATTCTAATACCATTGAATCATGTATTTATATTCCGGAGATATCTCAAAACCAAAGGAAATATTTGGTTGAGAACCAAGGAACAAACTTTCTTTATGATTGTATTCCATTGTTTAGGAAATTATATCATGTTAGCTATGTGTTTGATTTTAATAGAGCATGTGAATCTTTAGGCATTCCTAGTTTTCAAATAGAGGTACCATTTGAGAACATTAATGAGTATGCTGAATGCTTTATTTCTGAAGCCAAAAACCATTTCTCTGATAATCCAATTATGATTGAAGAGTTGAATCAAATGAAATATCTATTGTCTAAAGTTTTTAGTGAAGTTAAAACTCAAGAAAAACTGATTATTAACTCCGTATTCGATCTTTTTGATAACCTAAAGCAATACGCATATTCAAAATGTGGTAATGAAATGGAATTGTTTAGTAGAAATATTCAGAATCGCAAAAAATCGATTTCAGTGGAATCAAATCCATTCATTTTTGATTTATCAATGATTGATGAAGAATTATATCCAATGGCTCGATGGCTTTCTCAAGTTAAACAACCTCTCATGATTACCGATTATATAAGTATTGAATCGATACAATCAATCAATGACTTATTCTCATCAAATAACCAAAAATCATACTCAATAAGGGACTTTATGAAAAAACTCTCGTCAATAATCACCAATCCTGATGAGCTTTTTAGAATAGAGTGTATAATCAGAGTATCTGATTGTTCAGAATGTTTCAGAGCCGAGAAAGCTTTTCATTGTTATTTTTGAGAAAAAACTTCCATTCGATTCAGAAAATTATTTATTTTTATTAAAGAAATTGTGTTAAAAATAATCTGATTTATTTACGACGGTTTATGTTATGAAGAAAGAAATCACATCTTTACCAAAAATTTCTCAGTCGACGAACAGTATTATTTCTGCAGGAAAAGCAAATAGCAATAATCAAAGGAGATCCAGCTTGCCAGCCCTCAAAATGAACAAATCTCGACAAACGAAAGTGAAAAATCGAAAAATTGACGTTGCCAGATCCGATATTGACGAGGTAATTAACCAAGATATATCTTTTTGTTCGTTTCCGAGGCCGGATTGGAATGTTTTCGTCGAGCTGTCCCCTGAATTTGAAAGCAATAGGATCCAAAGCTTCACATCTCAGTTTATTTCTAAGTGCAAACAGTGTCAAATTATTGTTGATTTTTATTCGAAAGATAAAGAAATGATTAATATTAAATCGGTATTGTTATCTCAGTTGATTAAATCCCTTGAAGTTCCAATATATATGAGATCGATTAATGCCGAGGCTATTTCTGAATTGTTTACTACCATATCCACTAATATATTCCGGGATTTTCCACCAGTTACCACATTCCCTCCAACTCTACTTGTTGATAGAATAGAATCCTTTTGCGATCTAGCATGGCCTCATCTAAGCCTTTCTTATGATTTATTATACAGAACATTGACTTCAACCTATATTCCAGCACAGATCATGGCTCCTTTTTTCACAACATCTTTCCTAAGTTGTCTCTTTCATTGTTTAGCATCACCTGATTCAAGGGAAAGACAAAGTGTGAAGACTCTCTTTTTCGTTATATCAAATAGAATTCCTTCCAAAAGCCAAACCATTTTAACTTTGATATCGACAGCTCTGATAGATTCTATAAGTGGAGAACCAATTAGATGGGGATTGCCTCAAGTCTTAGAACTATTCATCAACCTTGCACAAGCTATTCCACAGTTTATTAACTCTAAATTCGAAGTAATGCTTCATCAACAGTTCATGCCCTTACACCTCACATCAACATATCCAACATACTCATCACAGTTACATAAATGCATAGGATTGATTATTGACAGGAACCCACAAAATGTGGAAGGATGCATATTTTTTTTGCTTAATCATTTTCCAGTAGCATCTCAAGTCAAGCAATTGCTATTTATTGATGAAATTGCTTCGATTCTGAAACCTTTTTGGGCGAAAATTGCGCCAGATTGTTCCTTTTTCCTGGTGCAAAGATTGGCTGATCTGTTTTCCAGTCCATGTGCATCAATATCTGAGAAAGCTTTATCATGCTATTTCGAACCAGGATTTCGAGAATTAATAGAGATACATTTTCCAATAGTGGCTCCTATCGTTTTAGAAAAAGCCATGACTATATTGCACGACCATTGGAATGAGGTATCAATCGACGCGGCTCAGTCTCTTATTGATGAAATATCTAACCTTGATCCAGAGTTATACAGCAGAGTGTATTTGAAGGAATCACAAAATATTTCATTGGCGGATACAATGGATAAATCAAAGAGATCCCAAATGTGGAAATTCCTTAGTACTCAGGAAGAATCATGCTGTCTGGTCAATTCTTTCTCAAACCCAGGACTTTCACAAAAATCTCAAGATATCGGGAAAAGATCCAACTCATTTAGAAAAACTGAGGTATCTATAGAAAGAATGAAAAAAGCTTCAAGGATTAATAGTGGTACTATTACACTAAGCAAAAAGCAAAAAGGAAAATAAATGTTTGTTTCTTAACGTATTTATTATGCAGGAAAATATCGAAAGCAAAGGAATCGTCAAGGAAAATGAGCAAAATAATAATGAATTTAGGCCAAAATCTCCTTTGCTTGATCCATTTTCGGCGACCCATTTTGAGATTACGTCAATTGAGACACAGATTACACCAAGGCTTGCGAAAAGCCGGCCACCTGAGTTTAGAAATTCATCTCCAGTATTAAAATCGGATGAAATGGATCCTGCTGAAGTTGAAAGTTACTTTAAGAGTTATATTGAGGATCATCAATATCCTCCAGATAATGCTATCGAACCAATGATACAACTTATTAATAGGAAAAAGGCTTTATGTTTATTGGAAGCAAAATACGAAGATGCCAAAGCTCATGATCAGTATATTTCTGAATTACTTCGAATGGCGTGTTCCAAGAAAAATATCGCAATCAAGCAACAAATATATGAAAATCAGACAGCAAGAGTGTCTGAAATGCATAATAAATGGATTGTTGAACATTCTAAATGGCAGAACAAAATAGATAAGCAAAAGGTTGATTCCGAAAATCGAATACAGATGATACAAAACTCTCATCAGCAAGAGATAATGTCTTTTAAACAGAAATGGCAAAACCCTGAAACGCTTAAGGCACTAAAAAAGCCATCTTTCACACTCCAGAATCTTCGACACCAAGAGACAAAGTTAGCCATTTCCAAGTACTACGACGAGGCTGTGAATCTCAAGAAAGTAGCAGATGCTCTTCAGAAACAAGAAGAAGAAGAAGTCAGAGTTCTGATGGAGCAAAGAATGGACTATGAGTTCGGCAAGCTGAAAGAAAAGCATAACTCTGAGTTAATCAAAGCTCATCAGCATAATGAAAAAGCCCTTAATGCACTTATTCTTGCACGAGATAGGTCACTTAAACTGTATGATACTTCATCAAAAAAGAACTCTCTTATAAGATCTTCGATGACACCAAATCCACATATTAAGAAAGATTGCACATTTCACCCATCATCGCCACTCCACACTCCTCGAACTGCTAAAGCAATGAAGGTTTTTAGATCTAAGAATAATGCTTCTCTTTCATTGTCACCTGTGTCTGATGAGTTTTTCGAACAGCTTGAGAAAAATCACAACAAATCAGACGCTCCTCTGATATCCAAGTTGCGAAAATAAATTGTTTTATGATTATTTATTTCCATGATTAGCAACACTTCTTTTCTGTCTTTGTTACGACAATTTGCTTCGAAACAGAAGTGATGTTTTGTCTTGATGCTGCGACAGAGCGAAACACCTCTTGGACATTGGTCCCATTTACCGCACTTGTTTCAAAATATTCCATATTCAGCGCAATTGCGCAATTCTTTGCTTCTTCTGTACTCACTTTTCGTGTTGGTAGATCAGATTTGTTCCCGATTAATATCAATTTGGAATAACTCCCCGCAATATACTCCATAAGCTGCTTATGCCACCGATTTATGTGCTGAAAAGATTGAGGATCAGCCAAATCAAAAACAACTAAAACAACAGTGGCCCCACGATAATACAAAGGCGCCATACTTTGATACCTTTCCTCCCCAGATGTGTCCCATATTTGTAGTTTGACACTCTTACCGTTGTGATTCACCGTATGTGATGTGAAGGAAGCACCAAGTGTCGGAGAAGTGTTTTTGGAGTGTGTTCCATTAATATATCGATTTAATATCGAGGTTTTTCCAACAGAGGCATCTCCAATGAAAACAACTTTCATCTCGTTAGGCACAAAACCCTCCTGCATTTTTATTTCAATTGGTTTATAACAAAAAGTGCCGAAATTATATTTTGACGGGAATCGTTTTTTCAACTACAACAGATTCAAATTGATCATGTGATTCAAATCCCTCCATTGATCTTGAGGAATTCGACAATACTAGAATTTCCTATTTCATATGCCACTCCTAAAGGTGTTTTCCAGTTGTCATTTCTGGAATTTATATCTGCTTTTTGATTCACTAGGTGTATAACCACATCAAGATGACCGCTATATGAGGCAAAATGGAGAGGTGTGCCAGATGGATATCCACTTGCTTGAGCATTTATGTCCGCTTTATGATTGATTAGACATTCAACAACACAAAGATGGCCTTGATTTGCAGCCAAATGAAGAGGAGTCATTAGGGAAACCTATTCTTAAAATCATTCTCTTTTGCATCTGCATCAGCTCCTTGGTTAATTAGATACTCTACAACACTCAAATGTCCATTAGAAGCAGCATTATGAAGAGGAGTCCAATAAATAATTAAATATCAAACCAATTGTCTTTAGCATTAATATCTGCTTGGCGTTTAACTAAACAATCAACAATACAAAGGTGGCCATTCTATGCAGCTAAATGAAGAGGAGTTTCGGGTCGGTTTCCCATTGTGAATGCATCTATATCAGCACCTTTATCAATGAGATACTCAACAACCCTGAGATGGCCATTTTTTGAAGCGTAATGGAGAGGAGTCCCATCGCAATCTGAATTCATGGCTAAAGTATTTACATCTGCTTTTTGATTTACTAGATATTCCACAACGTTAAGATGACCTTTTTCTGCAGCAAAATGAAGAGGAGTCAAACTATCTTCAGGTTGTTTATATGAGCAATCGATTTGGCTCACCAAGAATACAACAACACTAAGATGGCCATGTTTTGCTGCCATATGAAGAGGAGTACTCTGAAAAAATATATCTTAAAACCATTGTTTCTTATGTTCTTATCAGCTCCTCGATTAACTAAATACTCAACAATATTAAGATGGTTATATCTAGCTGCAAAATGAAGAGGCGAATTACGAAATGGAATAACTTAAAACTATTACTTTTTGCATTTATATCTGCTTTTTGATTAACTAAATATTCAACAACGTTAAGATGTCCATATCTGGCAGCTAGATGAAGTGGAGTATTATGAAAAATTAAATCTTTAAACAATTGTTTTTTGGGCTCATATCTGCTCCTTGATTAACCAAATATTCAACTACACTAAGATGTCCATATCTGGCAGCTAAATGAAGAGGAGTATTTTGAAAAAATGAATCTCAAAACTTGTGTTTTTCGAGTTTTTCATTGCTTTCTGGTTGTCCAAATATGACACAATACACAAATGACCAGATCTGGCTGCTAAATGAAGAGGAGTTTGATTAAACAATTTAATTCAAAACTGTTATCTTTTCCATTTATATCAGCTCCATTTTCAATCATGAAAGCTAACAATGAGAGGTGGAAAAACTCAGATGACATGCACAAACAATCAGATGATAAAGATCCTGGTCCTTTGCATAAATGATATAAATCAAAAGAACCACTACAAACAACCATTGATAGAACTTGATTATTAATCTCGAATCCTCTCATTAATAAGTGCTTAAAACACTTTACTGAACCAAAATATCCTGAAAATGATAACAGATCAAGATACTTCGGCTTTTTACTCCACTCAAATGGACTCCATTTAGCTTCTTGATTCTTAATGTTCAAATCTGAAAAATCATCAATAAAATCATACTTCAGACAATACTCAACACTTGAAGGGTAAAAACCAAACTCGATCAGTTGATCAATCTCATTTTCGTTCTCTAAAAAAGACTTATCGATAACATTAGGTGGTTCTTTACATTGTATAATACTGTTAAAATCATCGATCTCTTTTCGAAAATAGTAACAAAGCAAAAATGAATCTCTCCTCATCAAAAAAGGATCGAGTTCATAAAACTTAAAAAACCCTTTCTTATATAATCGATATATCAAAAAGGGGCATTCTATAGATTTCTCAAGCATTTTTCGCCGAAAATCAGATATTTGACAATACTCTTCTGATAATTTCACTGCTTTTTCAAGTTTATGAGGGCGAATCTGGGGTAAAAATATGATTCTATCAATGCAAAACTCAATTTCATTAATAAAAATAGCTTTTTCATCATTAAAAACAAACTTTTCGAATAAAATCCTTTCTTCCATTTATACAAACAGCCTGTAAAAAAGTTATACTGTGTATTGTTATTTTGATAACTGTAATAAATATCAACCAAACTGGTTCTTTTTTAAACCAAAAACTGCCCATTAATAGAATAATGATCAATTTACGCAATCATAATAATGATGTGTGGATATTGTACACAGATGGAAATTGAAAAACAATTCTTATCTCTCTCCAATGCATTGTTTGATGAATTCTCTGAAAAAACCTTGTCATTGTATTCCACTATTGACTTGGAAAAAACCAGTTCTTTAAGATGGAAATCAGAATACTAACTGAAAAAATGAACAGTGTTTTCAGGCTGGTCGTGCACTTTTTCAAAATACTCGTGGACTTTTTCAATTTCGTCGTGGAAAAGTGGCTTTGCATAATAGTGATTGTGTGAGGTGGAATTATATCTGAATTTGATGAAATCACAATAAATCATGTTAAGGGCCATATTAATCCTATGCACAGCCTTCTCTCTGAATAAATCAGATTATTTGATCATTATACACCACTTATATGTAAAGCCACTTTTCCATGACGAAATTGAAAAAGTGCATGACCAAATTGAAAAAGTCCACGAGTATGTTGAAAAATTGCCCGACCAGCCTGAAAACACTTTATATATTGTAGCGTTTCGTTATAAAAATCGTTTCGGTTTATCGTCACAGTAAAAAAATTTTTTTTGGTGTATTTTCAATTTTTCTCAGTGTGTATTGAAGCTATCACAAAATAAGTAACTGTGAATATGTGCATTTTAAGCAGTTCTATATCATGATACTACTGTGATGTATCAAAATGCAATATTCATAATAATATTGAATGAATAATGGATTAACTTTCATTCAAAAAATCTCAATATGGGATAGCATATACAAAGTAATTTTTATAATTTCATATTATTTTAATATATTCTATGTTTTCATTAAGCCGATTTTTCACAAAGATGGCTTAATAAAAAGTTTCTCTGTTACATTCCAAAATATTTGAATTTTTAGAATTTTTTTTCTCGGATATAGTATTTTGAAAATTTCTCAATGGATTGAAAATTAGAAAGGGAAATAAGTTGTGTATATTGTAGAAATGCTTGTTATAAATGGTTTATTATACTTTTTTGGCGCCAAATTGTCATATTAGCTGAATGGATCCAGCTCCTGCTATCCCTATTGAAATTGTGTTTTTTTGTATTCATTCTCTTAAAGATAAGGATATGATCAAGAAATGTAGGCCATTATTTCACCGTGAATTTAAGGAAATCTCTACATTAATTGGGCAAATAAATTGGATACAAGAAAACTGTGGAATCATTTCAAAAATTAAAACTGGAGAAATTATTGGAATTTCTCGATTTCATGTAAACTCAATACAAAAGAATCCCATGTATGTCCCTCAAGAATACAACAAAAATAACACAAGGGTATTAAGAAATAGTAATCTTTCAACTGAACAAGAAGATAAAATCCTTGATGAAACCAAAGCAAAGCAGAATGATAATGATTGTATGACACCATTAATGGTAAGAAAATTTGCTCAAAAAGTTGAATATGAATTATCAGGTTTTAACAAAACATTTGATTGATGTTGGTGGAAAAGATTTTTAGCTAGACACCATAAATCTATTTCGGTTCGAAATATTACATTAATTGAAGCAAAAAGAGCTTCTGTCACTCAAGATTCAATTAGAGAGTTTTTCTAAAAAATTGAAGGACTTTTACAATTGAACATATCCCCAGAATTGTTTATTAATATGGATGAAACAGGATGTGTATCAAAACCCGATAAAAACATTAAAATGAAGTGTGTGGTACATCTAGATTCTCGAGTTTTTCCCAGAAAGAAAGAGAATACTGACTATCGTCATATATCAATAATCTCTGCAATTACTTTGGATGGTGAATCATTGAAGCCAATGGTCATTGTTCCCAGAAAGAGATATGAGAAAGAAATTGAAAACGAGAGATGGTATAGTAGTATGGAATATTCATTCTCGGAATCAGGTTACAATACTATTAAGAACATGCATGAATGGGTGATCAATGTATTTGCGCCATATGTTTTATCCATTCGAGAAGAGTTGGGACAACCTGATGCTCCTTGCATTTTGATAATGGATAATTTGACTGCACATGGAAATAGTGATGTAATGAACCTTTTTAATAATATTGGAAATATTTATGTTGTCTTTTTGCCACCTCATTCAAGCCATTTTATGCATGCATTGGATTTACTGTTTTTTGGAGTGTTCAAGAAGTTTTATAAGTCTCTAAGATCTGAGAATCCATCAGATTCATTGGTTGGTAAGCTTAGTAATATTCATAAGGCCCTTTACTATGCTTCCTATTTTTCAACAATCCAAAAATCCTTTAGAAGAGCTGGATTCTCATTGATTCTTAATTGTGATGGTAATTTTTCAATTCAAATTGTGAAAGAAAAACAAGAAAAAATCATTAAACAAGGAACAGAGTAAACATCAAACAAAAATCTTAATATGAAATTTTTACTTTGTAGATCAATAATAATGTTGATAATATTTAAGTCGAATATTATCGAGAATTCGCATTAAAATTGGGTGCACAAGTAAAAACATTATTCATTCAATATTATTATGAATATTGCATTTTGATACATCACAGTAGTATCATGATATAGAACTGCTTAAAATGCACATATTCACAGTTACTTATTTTGTGATAGCTTCAATACACACTGAGAAAAATTGAAAATACACCAAAAAAAATTTTTTTACTGTGACGATAAACCGAAACGATTTTTATAACGAAACGCTACTATAATTAAATTCCGATGGAAGAGAAGATTTCATTTGAGAGATTTCTTTTTGGAGATGGAGATGAAATTTTCATTGATGATATTGAGTTTTGTGTTGATCGGATTGTTATGTTACCAAAGATTCGACCTCATCAACTTGAAAAAGCAGTGAGGTTATCTCTTGAGTTTAGCAAATCAGTTGTTTTCCAGCGAAAATTGTTAGAAAAGTCTAATGAATGTCCTGTTTTGATATATCGATTACATAAAAGAGGAGTTTTTGGTTTTAAAGAAATTGAACCATTTTTGGCCCCTTATGACACATTCTTGTTATGTTATTATTTTCGGAAACAGATCAATGATTTTGAAATTTTTATCCAAAGCAAGGACAAACCAATATGTTATGAAGAATCATTCCTCGAGAATACAAACGATATCGATCAGTTGATTGAATATGGCTTTCTTCCTTCGAGTATTGAGTATTGTCTCAAGTATGATGCAATTGATGATTTATTAAGTATTGATAATTATGATCAAAAAGCAAAATGGAGTCCATTTGAGTGGAGCATTAAGTCAGAATATCTTGGTTTATTAGCTTTTTCTGGATTTTTTGGATCAATAAAATGTTTTAAGCATTTATTATTGAATGGATTCGAGATTAATGAGAATGTGAAATCAATGGTTGTATGCAGTGGTTGTTTTGATCTATTTCATTTATGTCAAGTACATAAAGAATTATCTTTTAATTGTTTTTGCAAAGCTTCAGAGTATTTTCATCTACCATTGTTAGTTTTCATGATTGAAAATAGATCAAACGTAAATGAACCTGGATTTAATTTTCGAGTTATATATCTTCAAGAATACTCCTCTTCATTTTGCTGCTAAGAATGGTCATCTTAGTGTTATTAAATATCTTGTTAATCAAAAAGCTGATGTAAATGCAAAAGATGAATGGGATTAGTTATAATATTTCATAATTCTCCTCTTCATTATGCTTCTGACAATGGTCATCTTAGTGTTGTAGAATATCTAGTTAGTCAAAAAGCTGATGTAAATGCAAAATCTTTTAGTATTGAGATTTTAGATTTGATCGGACTCCTCTTCATTTTGCTTCTGAAAATGGTCATCTTAGTGTTGTTGAATATCTAGTTAATCAAAAAGCTGATATAAATGCAAAAAGCTATGATGTTCGGACTCCTCTTCATTTCGCTTCTGAAAATGGTCATCTGAGTGTTGTTGAATATCTTGTGAATCAAAAAGCCGATGTAAATGCAAAAGACAAAATTGAAGAGAATCCTCTTCATTATGCTGCTAGAGATGGCCATCTTAGTGTTGTTGAATATCTAATTAATCAAAAAGCTGATATAAATGCAAAAAATGTAAATGTAGACTTTAAAGATTTAATTGGACTCCTCTTCATATAGCTGTTATTAATGGTCATCTTAGTGTTATTAAATATCTTGTTAATCAAAAAGCTGATGTAAATGCAAAAGATGAATGGGATTAGTTATAATATTTCATAATTCTCCTCTTCATTATGCTTCTGACAATGGTCATCTTAGTGTTGTAGAATATCTAGTTAGTCAAAAAGCTGATGTAAATGCAAAATCTTTTAGTATTGAGATTTTAGATTTGATCGGACTCCTCTTCATTTTGCTTCTGAAAATGGTCATCTTAGTGTTGTTGAATATCTAGTTAATCAAAAAGCTGATATAAATGCAAAAAGCTATGATGTTCGGACTCCTCTTCATTTCGCTTCTGAAAATGGTCATCTGAGTGTTGTTGAATATCTTGTTAATCAAAAAGCAGATATTCATGAAAAAGACAATGTTGGTAGAACACCAATGGAATTAGCATGTAGTATTACAAGATTTGAATCAGAAGATAAAAAGAAAAGGAAATCTAATGTTGTTGAATTCCTCAAGAGTAAAGGAATTTAAAAATACTTTTTATGAGTTTTTTTAGTTGTTATTAAAATTGGATTGAAATGAAAAAGTTAATGAGAGATATCTTAAGAAAAAGTGATTTTTGATCGAATTGCACATCAAGACCAAAGTTCCAAAGATCCGATGCAAATTCGAATTAAATGAAGAAGTTTATTATTGATAACCTCTTAAAGCAATTTTAATATCTTATTAGATCATTCGGGTGTTGAAATAGAGACTGAATTTGTGAAAAATTGAAGTTGATTGGGCGAATTTTGCCATTTTTTATAAAAAAAAATTATTGAAATGTGTTTCAGGGTCAGGATAAAACAAAACATTTTGAAAAAGAGATAGTTGTATTTGAACTTATAGTCCGGTCAAATCGAATTATTTTGAGCGATTGATGTTGTTTTATCATTTCATTGATTTTCTTAGGTTTGGGTGTATTCTTAGTGATAGATATGATCAGATTGGAGTAATAAATTTGTTGAGAGAATGGGAATCACATTTTGGAATTCTTGAGTGTTTTCGTTTTCGTCTTTGTTGTCAAGAGAAAGATGGAATTGTTATTTATAATGGAGACAAGTATGAAGTGAATATTGGATGTTTGTTGTTTTATAGTGAAGTTTTTCGGGAATTCTTCCAGAATAGTTGTGGAATGGTTTTTAACTTTGATTCATAATCGAATCAGTTATCCAAGTGTTGAAAAAGCAGGTGATGTGTTATGATATTTGCAATTGTCTTCATTGTGATTCTCTTTGTCAACTTTTTATTTTTGATTCATCTGAGAGAGTCCTCTCTCTCCTAATACAAAACCATAATGATGATAACATATATTTCTCCAAATATGAAAGATCAATTACTCAAAAGATAGATACATTTTGGAATCAAAGCTTCTGTTTGGTTTCTTTTCAATCATTATGTCGCATTTTTCTCATTTTTATCAGACTTTCTCTTAATCTATTTTAACATCATCAATCTAAAGGATTGCTAATGTATTTATTAGAAAATAAATCACATTTCTTCTTCATTCTCTGGCAATGTGAAATGACAAATATCAAATTCAGATTTCAACAAAAATCGTTTTTAATTCAATTTTTCAATGATTATTTCATCTCCACTTTTTTCCCACACAAACGAGAATTAATTATTTGAAATGATCATCCAGAGGACTGTAAGTTTCTTTATTGTTCCACTTCTTATTATTGGAATATGGGGATTTTTCTTTAACTTTAATCCTGCAACAGAGACATCCATTATACAGCCAGATTCTTCATTAAAAGCTTTTAATTCTAGTGATGATCCCATTTGGCTTGCACATTTAACTGATGTTCATGTTGCCCCTCATTTTCCAAATTCTGAAAATCGACTTGAAAAATATTTGCAGTATTTCGAAAATATATTGAAGCCATCATTTGCTGTGATTTCTGGAGATATTGCTGATAATTATGGTTCAGAAAAAGCACCAGTCGTTTCCGAGCCTTTTGAAGAGCACTGGATAGGATATGAAAGAGCTGTAAACAATAGTGGGATTAACAAGGATCGTCTCTTTGAAGTGTTTGGGAACCATGATCTTTGGGGAATCGCGGAGTTTGATGAGATTTCAAGCTATGCAGCGAGATACACATCTACTACACGAGACAGTTTTTATTCATATTCATATGAAAGAGATGGTGTTAGGATGGTTGGGTTTGTTCCTCAGGATTTCCCAACAGGTCATGGACCTCTCGGTTTTTGTCCTCCAATGAAAAGAAAAATGCTTGATAAGCTTGAAGAAGTACTTGCAAGACCAACTCAAGCACAAATTACTGTAGTTTCAATGCATTTCACAACAGAACTGATTTTCCCTCTGTTTACCAAATCATCAAAAGGGAATGACTTCTTTGGTATTCTCAATAATCCAAGCTATAATGTTTTTGCTTTGCTAAATGGTCATACTCATCCTAGAAATGTTGAATACCTTCATATTGGACAAAGAGTCATTGAAATTACTGGAACTGCTTTGAAAGAAAAAGATGCTTTTGGTGTTTTAGCTATTGATAATGGAAGGCTATCATATCGGTCAATTGTTGGTTGTGATTCTGACTTAGCCATTTTGACATGTCCAGCACCTAATGAACAATCTACAAGAGTATTCAATGATAATTCTTTTGAGATTAGGGTACTTTCTTTTTCGGCCAATTTATCCAGAAATTTCTTAGTATCAGGAGCTGTAGTTGGTATTCTCAATAATACCCGAGAAATCAAACCAGGTGTTATCATGTATTCAATGAACGTTACGTTACCTGATGGTATTCATAGAGTTTTAATAACTGGAGATCTTTATCAAGAAGTTGAGTTTTCTATAAGGACTTCTATAGGCCCATATATGCAACCCAGGTCTGTTGATATTATCCATTGGTCAGTAATCCTTGGTCTAGTAATGATTGTTTTATATCATGTTATTGTTTTTATGTTTTCATTATTTGAAAGTTCTAAGTTTGATGCAATTGCTGATTGGTTGAAAGAGAAATCATCTGAGGGACATATTGTCAAGTCTATTGTTTATGGCCCATGTGTAACTGGGAGGATAATCAGGGACAGTCCCCGCTGGCAAAAAAACTCTTTATATATAATCCTTGGGTGGCCTCTTGTGTTACCTTGTTTCTTGTACTCGACTAGTGGAAAAGTATCATTTTTGTTCCTTTATGGGTATATGGTGAATTGGAAGTTTATGTATGATATATTTGCTCAACTAATTGGATCAGTGTATTATATGACCATTGCTTTAATTTTTTCATTCATGATATATAGACTTCGATTTCCTGTTGATAAATGGATTTGGATTGACTTTTGCATAATCTTCTCTCTCTATGCATCATGTTACTATTTCTGGTACAATTATGGGGCTGATATTGGTTCCCCATATTATTGGCTGTTCTCATTCCAGTATGCAGTAATACCCCTTATTTCGCTTGTAATATTTATTGCTCAAATTGCTTATAGTTCCACCAGCATCCAGATTGCTGGAGAACATGAGTCTGATTCATGTTCTACTCCCTAAATTGTAAATATTTTTTCACATTTTTAATGACTGCTGCAGGTACATTTCTATTTATTTACTTTGCCTTTATGATATTCATACTTTATGTATTCATATTTGGAAACAACAAATGCCATAGAAGTTCTTTTATTGGATCAATTTACCGGTTTGTGTCAATCTCACTTCCTGGAAACTGCAATAGATGGTTTCGGAAGCTATTTGGCCTTAAAGACGAAAACAATGACAAAGAAACATGCATGGGAACTGGTGGCCCTTGTAGGTTTTTCATTATAATCTTTTTTGCAATTTTGTATATTTTTTTGGTTGCAGTTTATATGATTAATGTTTATCCTGTTTTAGACACAATTTATTCAAATGTTTTTCTCCAAAAGATATACACAATCGTAATAGTATTCACTCCCTGGGGCATTGTCGTTTTGCTGCAGTATATTGACCCTGGAGAAGTTAATGAGTTCAATGTGGAATCATATTTGGCGATCTATCCTCACGATAATGTTATTTATACCCCGAAAATGTGTTCAACACTGAACATTCCAGTTGTTCCGAGATCGAGGTATTGTAACTATACACATAGAAGAATTGCCAAATATGATCACTATTGTCCATGGGTTCTTGCTTCTATCGGAGAAAGGACACATAGATGGTTTCTTTTGTTTTTGGCATCCTGCATGACAGGATGTATGTATTTGCTAAATGGGTTTGTTTACATGTTCATCAATAAATTTGCTCCATTCATTAATAGGATTAAATGGTCTCCTTCAAGTCTTAGGAATCTTGTTATCACTGTTATTTTATGCTTGAGGCTTGATAAATGGTCATTTGGTACAATGATCCTTCTCGCTGTTGTAATCATAACACTATTGTTTTTCATTATCCAGCAAATGTATTATATTTCCCAAAATAAAACGCAAATAGAGCTTGATAAATACGAAGTTGAAGCAGAAAGAAGGAAGAAGGAAGGAGATAAAAGTCCTATAATAAACATATATGACAAAGGAATCATCGGAAACTGGGCAGAATTTCTCTTCCCACCAAAAGTCAAGACTCATGAACAATGGAAAAAACCCGGAGAAAAGGAAGAAAAACCAAGAAGAGAGACTCCAAAACTATTCCGCCGAAAGTAATAAAACGATTAATAAACACAATGAATATTGATGAATTACAAAAGCTTGTATCTTCTCAGAATCGAGTTTTATTCCAACAAGAATTAGAGAAATCTATTAAAAATGTCACACAAGAAAAAAACCCTGATGCTTCGATTCAGAATCCCAAACTAGATTCGTTAATTCTTGTGTTACAACAAGGCCAGTCTCTTTTGCCAAGGTATACATACGAGGCTTATTTAAGGACTTTGGAATCTGCGAAAATCGTCATACCTGTTCCAAAACCTACTTTCAAATTCACAAAGAAAAACAACGCTATTGTGGCTCCTGTTGAATCGAATATTTCGGACGAAATCATTAATTCGCAAACTGTTTGGCAATTAAAGCAAGTTAATGGCGGATATCATGAAGTTATCTCTGATGGAACCAGGATTGGAGTTACAGAGATCACAGATTCCAAGGTAAGAATTATCAACGAAACTCCTGCAATGTGTATGACAAACCTTAAAAACTCCATTATCATAGCTCCAAATGTTACTGGTAGTGTTCATATTACTGAATGCTCTAATTGCACTATTGTTCTTCGGTGCAAGCAGCTCAGAATTCACAAAACCACAGATACGAATTTTTATATATCAGTGAGTTCGTCTCCAATAATCGAGCACTCGTCAAGAGTTCAGTTCGCTCCACTTGTCAGTGAGTCTTCAGGTCCTTGGGATCAAATCAAAGATTTTCAATGGCTTCGAAGCGAAAAATCCCCTAACTGGTCTCTTATACCTGAAGAAGAAAGAAAAATACCTGAGTAGAAGATATAAATGGTTAGAATACTTAATACCTTTTTCGCTTATTTCTTTCTTTTCCAGTCATCTTGGTTTGGTTTTGAAATAGTTTCATTGTTTAGTTCCAAGTATTTTGACTATTTAACCAGAATTGGTTTGGGAATTCCACTCGGAGTTGTAATTAGTGGATGGTACTTTTTTATTGCTAATTTTTATTATTATTTTTCTAGTTTTATGGCATTGGTGTATTTTATTGTCATCTTTTGTCTTAATTCTTTAATCCATTTGGTTCGTAAAAGATATATGACTAAAACTCCACGAAGGATTAGTAATTCTTATTTAATTCCTTCTATTATTCTACCTTTTTTCATTGTTTCTGGAATTCTTTCCTTTTCAACTCTTAGAGATGGAAAAATATGTCATGGATCTGTTTATGGAGATCTTCCTTTTCATCTAAATATTATTAGCTCTATTACATCAGGATGTAATATGAATAGAAAAACTATGTTTGGGTTTAAAACTCCATTTTATTCAAACACAACACTGGCATATCCAATGATACCTGATTTCTATTCTGCTGCACTATTATCATGCTTTAATGTTTCTTACAGGACCTCCATTTTATCTCCGTCTTATTTCTTAATATTTTCATTATTTGTTGTACTTTCAAAAATAGTATTTGATTTTACTGGATCAAAAATGGCATGCGTTTTCGCTCCATATTTAATGATTTTTTCTGGTGGAATTGGATTTTTGCTGCTTCTAAGTTCAAAGGCAAGGAATGATCCTTATGTTGATTATGTTTATTATTGGGGAAAAGATCTTCATGAATTCTGGTTTCAAACACTAGTTCATATTCTCCTTCCTCAACGAGCTTCTGTTTTTGGATTACCAATTGCTTTTTCTGTGTTATTAATATTCATGAAAATCGATTATCAAACTCTTCATTTTGATTTGTTTATTCTGTCTTCTTTATTTGTTGTTCTCTTACCGCAGATTTCTGGTCAAATCTTGATTGCTGTATGTCAATGGATTTTTGTTTATGCATTAATAAATTTCCGATTAAGACAGATTCCTTACTATCTTGTTTTTGGGCTGATATGCATGTTTTTAATATTGCCCCAAGTAATTCCATTTTTGGATAGAGCATCAACAGTGGGTTTTATGGGTTTCGATACCATATGGTCTGGTAGACATGAGTCAATTATGTCTAAAGGTTTCTTTAAAGTTTGGTGGAGAGCTCTTGGTATTTTATTTGTTATCTCATTCTTTCACGGGATTATTCTTTTGAATAGCAAACAACTTAAGTTGTATATCCCATCTTTGGTAGTTTTTATTTTGTGCAACTTTATAATATATCAGCCATGGAGTTTAGATAATACCAAACTAATACATGCAGTATGGATTCCTTTCTCCGTTGCTGTAGTAGCAAATTATTTTGTGAAACAAATCAAGTCAGGGAAATATCTATTAGTTGCTTTCTTAACATTTTTAAGCGTTTTATCGGGTGTTTTATCAATGTTCCATCACTTTAGCACCTATGGATCAATCTGGTATGATGTGTCAGAGTATAAGGAAATGGCTAAATGGGTAATGAATAATACTGATTTAGATGATATCTTCATTATGTTTTCAGAGTATTCTTCTCCAGTAACAACAATGGCTGGTAGGCAAGCATTTGTAGGATATCCTGGTTGGGTTGTTTCACATGGACTTGATTTTTTAAGCAGAAACAGTATTGTTGAAAAACTGAAATCCGATTCTGAATCAACAACCCAGATTGATGAAAATGGTGTCAAATATGTTGTTATTTCAAAACAAATGAAAGACACTCGAACATTCCGAATACGTCCTAAGACAATGAAATGGAAATTGGTTTATGATTCAGAATACCATGCAATATGGGAAAGGAAATAATCTTTTATTGTGGTAATATCATGTCCTTCTCAGTAATGAATGACTCATCATCAGATTCGGGTTCTTCTAATGGAACACCAACATCTCTATATATTTGTATGTCTTGACGATACTCTGCATCATTCTCTAGATCATCAAGGAATGACTCAAACTGCTCATGATCTTCTGGATTGTGTTCAATAATTTCCTTAAGGTGCCATCCTCTGAGTCTACTCTGATTTCTCTCTCTTTTGGCTTTGGTTACCAAAACTATTTCAGGATAATCTTGCTTTTTGATGATTTCAGTAACAGTATCCACAAATGCAGAGGCACGTAAATCATAACCAAGAACAGTACATCCTTCCTTGAGCACCTTTCCTAAATGGGACCTAATAATAAATCTTTCGGAATATGTTTCTTCATCTGTAATCTCAACATCTGCAAGGTGATATGGGCCAGTTTGATTCGGCAATTTATCTATTGATAATACAACAAATGCCTTGAGGCTTTCTCTGGTTAGAAGTGATTCAAAAGGCTTATGCCAATAATAATTAGATTCAACGTCAACTTGAAGCCCTGTAAATGGGTCAACTAGCTTGATAGTTTTAACAATCTTTGAACATACAGTCAAGTAAGTATGCTTTCCATTTGCTCTCACTAAATCTGTTGGAAGCATTACCAAGTCATCTCTAGAAATAAGTGGACACCTCACCAAATATGAGTACCTATATTCTGCAGTCATATTGTTCAAATCCTCAGAAATTAGTTTCCTTGACTCGATAACCAAAGCAGGAACCCTTGATCTTAAAAAGTTAACCAGTTTTCCTGCTAAAGGCTTTTCATTATATTCAAAATCAAGGCCGTTCTTCTTCCTGACAATTGTGCCACATGCATGATGAGCATTATGGGTAAGGATCTGTTGCTCAAGCCAAAAAGATGTCCTTTTATCTTCAGAGAGTTGGCGAGTTTGTACTTTAGTATTCCATTGCTCGTGGGGAGTAGCTGCTTCACAACACTGTTGGCATTGTAAGTAAGTGATGGGTATGGTTAATGTTACCTTTTGAGTCAACATTGTGTCTGCTGGTCCTGGCTTTTCGATTTCCAATTCCAATCTCATTCTTTTCAAATGGGGTTCGGTGAAGATAAAACTAGAATTCACAATTTTGGCATCCCTATCAACCTTAACTTTGCCTAAGGCTATTTTCATCAGCTCTGGAGATTCAAGTTCTGCATATGTCCATTTTGTTGCAGAAGTCTGATACTTCGAACAGGATTTACAATACACTAAACTGCCAGACGAATTCACAGCCCCGCTGATGTCGCAGTTGTTCTTTAAACAATCAGGGCACATTGATGCTGCATTTGGCTTAATAAGCAACCCGCATATACAACAAGGAACTGGAACATAGTTCAATTGTGTCTCTTCCATTTTTCTAGAGCCCCATATTCATAAGTTTACGATTTTTTTGTAAATAATTCAAATTTATTTGGGTAAAAAGGGAAAATATTATGGATCAGGAGAGAGAGAAATGGATAAAGATTGTCTATCGAACAATAACAGGAATTAACGAGAAGGATGGTTCTATTTCTGTTCATGATTCTCTTTTGGAATGCCAGAAGAAATTATCGAAATCGAATGGAAATAAGATTGATATTACTGAAAAAACTCGGAAGAAGAAGGAAGCTGATCCTTTTATGATATTTGCGAATGAAGAAAAAGAGAGGATAAAAGAGGAGTTTCCACACATGTCAGCAACAGAGGTTAACAAGTTAATAAGGCATAACTGGAATGCACTTTCTGAATTGGAAAGGCAGAATTTGAAACTTAATACATTTTCTTTATCTAAACAATAAATCGGAAATATCTATTTAATACAATTAAGAATTGTTTGTGCATCTTCCTGAATACATTCATGTTTCGAATGGGATGCTTCATCGATAAGATGATAAACTTGGTAATCATAATCTATGCATTCATGTATGTAGCCTAAATCAATAGAGAGCATTTTTTTCAGAAATCCAATCACCCCAAGAATGCATCTCAGATTCATTGTTGGAGATGAGGCAACATATGATAAAAATGTGAAGACAATATTCTTGATGTCTTCTGTTAATACCTGAGAATCAAATACTATGGATGCTGCTTCGGATATTGATCCACAAAGATTCAATAATTCATCATCATCGCCTTTGATTTTGCATATTTGAAGTAGAGCTGATATAACAATGTTTCGATACCTTGATAACTCAGATCTCATTTGCATCTTATATTGGGCAAAAATCGAATTCATTGAGTCAAAAGCCTCTGTTTTTGATTGAATTGATCCAGAGATTGATGTTAAAATATCAAGAATGCTAAGTGACAAGTGTTCAATATATGATTCTATCCGGCATTTGGTTAGATAAAGTGTGACTGACATTAATGATGATTTGATAATCGAATCATTATACTGAGAATTAATTCCAGCTTCAACAATTCTTATACAATAATCAATGAACTCTAAATCGTCAGATTTATATGACAAACAAATTTGACACATCAGCAAAATGCTTTCTGGAAGCTCGTATTTCATGAATACAAAATTGTTGAAATCTAGAATATATTCTTGGTCAATTAATAAAGGTAAAACTTCAATGATTCGGTGCAATAAAGATACAACATGTGGAATATATGATACCTGAGAGTCATTTTGAAAACAGTTGATTTCTTTTAAAACTAAATTATATATGTTAGTTAAAACATTTTCTTGTGTGATATTGTTAGCAATTGATCTTAATGTGCTAAATGAAATCTCACTATTCTTGTCAATAATTTCATTACATACCCTAATGAGATTATCTTCATTAATTAATGATGATATTGTGATGATTACATCAGAACAAAGCCTTGAGATATTAATATCATTGCATTGGATATACTCTATTAAGAGCGATATTGTGTCATATGTTATTATTTCTGGAAATCTCCTAATAATGCAATTCAAGAGATTTAGGGATAAACACCCCAGTTTTATATTACCGCCATGAACCAATGTACATAAATCTGTTGATAAGATCTTTGGATCGAAAAAATCAAAATCCAATTCATTCGAGACTATTATAAGAATAATCCTCATTTTAATCTCAATAAGCTCAGAATAGTCTTTCATCGAATCTAAAACGATTGGAATATATGTAGTAGGACTTAAAAGTGCAATATTTTGGAGACAATCATAAGCTCTGTTAGGTAATTCTGAGCTATCATCATAATCATATTCATATAAATCATTCGATATCAAATAAGAAACCAAATATGGAATTGCTATATACCCTATGCTATTGATAATGTTAAATGAATCTGACAGTTCAATTCCTTGTTCAATTTTTGCAATTGATGAAATAAAATCTATTGCCCACATTCCATAAGGATTGTCTTTAACCCATGTTAAGTAATGAAGAGATTTTTCGATAATTATGGGATTATCAATAATCCATGAATACCAATAATTAGTTAACTCAGCAAGAAATTTAAGAATGTAATCAGCTTTTTCAAATTCATCAAGTAAGTCATTGATAAGTTCGAAAAAATCATTCTTCGATTGGATATGCTCAAAAAAAAGAGATTCTAATCGATATGAATATGAACAAAACACCTCAAATACTATTTCCGCCATTCTATTATTTGAGTGATGGAGCACTTTAATCAAATACGAATGAATATCATATAAATCAGGATCGTTCAACTCATATTGAGTGATAATGCACCTAAAAAACAATAAAAAACATATATCATTAATACTATTCGCATCTGAATTGATTCTATAAAGAAAATCTTGAAGATAGCTCTGCCCTTCACCATACTCAAATAGAAGAATTACTAGGAGACCTAGTACCTCAGCAGATTTTTGCGAAATAACCTCATCTGGGTACTTTAAGTAATACAAAAGATGATCATATAATATGTTGCATACTTCAAAAGACGGAATAAACACAGATAACGTTTCATCTCTGGTTCGGATACAATTTTTTGCAAAAATTAATGGCCTAACAAGTAGAGTTAAAGCTGTATCAATAATTCCTTTATCAATTTCATCTTTTCCAATCGTATCAAGCAAATCTCCAAAATACCTGGAATTATCACTCTTCATCATTGACTGTAAGATTTTTTCGCATTCCATTGATTTTTGAGGATCAATTGATCGGAAATCTCTTAATAACACTAGGAAATCATCCATTAAATGAGTAAAATTTTAAATTTATACATTCTCTCCAAGAATCATCAAATAGGCTCTAAAACCATTACTCAATTATTTAGCTTCCAATATTTGTTATAAAATCGTCAATCTTTAAAAATTACAAAGAATCTTGTGTTTTTAGAAATAATTCTTTGTGTTGTGTATGGTTATTGTTATTTGGAGAGGCTTTTATGGTATTCTTAAAGAAACAATGAAAAATATGTTGAAAAAAGCTTTAAAGATCTTTAAAAACAATTATTTAATGAATATTGTGGAATCACATAATTTCATGAATAAGTATAAATCAGATAATGGAATGAAAATGTTTTATACTTGTTATTTCATTTTGATCAATGTTTATGGTATTAAAAAAGACAAGATTCTTCATGAAGAAGGACAATTTTCATGCGAAAGAAATCGATTATTTGTTACATGAATCAGAATACTCTCTATTTTATCTATTCTGACTCCCTATCAATTTCTCACAGCGCTATTCACCATAATGGAATATCATCGGTAGGAACTAACATTACTTATTTTCAAGAACCTTCATATCAAATACACTTTTTCTTTTCACATTATTGCAGATCCCCCATATAAAGAGCAAATCATGACATTGGCTGATACTCACGACAACATGTACAAGTATCTATCCATCTTCTCTATTCTCATTTATACTAATATAAGGAGAGAATAAATAACCTGAGTTTATATAAATATTGAATTGAAAATAATCAGATAGAAATGGATCCGTTATACTCTTCTGCTCCCCCTGAATACTCACCAAACCAACGAGAAGAAATACAAAAGTACATACTCAAGCACCCTGAAATTAAAGAGATAATAGAAAAAATGATGTCGAAGCTTCTTAAAGCCAAACCAGAGGATCCAATTGAGTTTATAGCGGAGTATTTCAATGAAAAGAAAAATGATAAATAGTTTGAGTTAATAAATAGTATTTTTTTCTCATTTATTCAGATTCTTGAACATTCATTAGTCTCTTTGTCCATTTCCGCGTCGCAGTAATAAAAGCATTGGGATCGCTTCCCTTCCAGTTTGTATCAGTAAGGCCATAATTAGATGTTTCGATTACAGGCTCAATACCAGTGTTTTCAACCCAATTATTATAAGAATTGACTAAAACAATATTCGAGCCAATTGCTATAGCCTTTTGCCATCTTTCATCATAATGCTTACCTCCATTTCTCATCACTGGGGAAAACTTATTAAATGATGATCTGGTTGAATCATATCCCGGAGATACAGATGCAATAAATGGTACAGATCTGCTCTTCATCTCTTCTCTTAAAAGTTTCCAATTTGAGGTGTTTGATGCCCAAGTAAACTCATCAGTGGGATAAAAAGTAGATACAGCATCAAATCCATCTTGGACACCTTCAGTGTACTCAGATAATGTATTAAAACATCCAATAAAAAAGCAATCCAAGTAGGTTCTCCTGATCTTCGATAGTGATTCCATTGTGTTATCTAAGTGTTGTGCATCTTGAATCAAAAAAACAGGTCTTGACTGATCTTTCAATATCGATGTCTTCATTCCAAATATATTTGTGAAGCTTGCAATGTCTTTAATGATAGTGTCCCATGATCTATTATTATATCGAGGAATAAGAATCCCAACCTTTATAGTGGTTTCTTCTGCAATATTCAACAATCTAAACAGGGCTTTATCAGAATGACTATTTGTGCCGGGATATACTTCATCTTTATTGGCTGAATACCATGGAACAATAATGGCAGAAATACCGGCAGATTCTAAATCAGACAGTTGTTTTCTAATTAAAGACTTATTTTTGCAAGAATAGAATCCCTCTTTCGGATGATAAAGTGAAACTGAAGAAGTTGGCGGATCAAAAACGTTTTTTCTATCAGAAGAAGCAACCCAATATCCCCAAGTACCATCAGATGATCTAGATTGGAATCCATTAATATATAACGCCCACGTTGCCAAATTAAAAGGAATCAAACCACTAGAATAGTCTTTAAAAAGTCTATCTGGATCATGAGTCCTGCAGTAATACATAAAGTACATCATTGAACAAAATCCTATCGAGGTTGCTAAGATAATCTCAAAAATGGCCAATTTTTTTTGCTGCATCTGATGAAATTTCCCTAAATGGGTAATTTTAATTTTTAAACGTTCATCAATGTTTGCTCAAGGAAAAACTCTATTTAGAGTGGCGAATAGCGTTTTTTCTAGCACAGTTTCTGGGATAGAGGAAACAAATACTCCTTCCCAAACTAGTGTAGAAGACCAGGATTTTTTACAATGTACTCAAATGCCTAATAAGTCACCTGACATACTAACAACTTCGTGTTTATCCCCTTCAATAGAAACAAAAAAGAAAAAATTAGATTTTGAGGAAGTTTTGGATTTAAGCGAGATGATATCATGTCCTAACTCACAGAAATCAATGGCCAAGTATTTGTGTGACCCTAACTTTGAGGAGGAAGAAGAATACAATGAAAGAAAGATCGAAAGCTATGGATCACAGTTACCTCTCAGACCATTTGAGTGGAATCCTGTTCCAACCAGTAATCAAAAGTGTGTTCCAATTTATACACCTTCTATTATTGAGGAATGGAGAAGGGATATTTATGAGTTCCCAGATTTATATAAACTTCCAAATGATAAGATTTGGAACACACCATATCGATCTAGTATCATGAGAATATTGCTTTTAATAGCTACCGAACTCAAACTCTCTTACAGGGCAATATTCTTAGCTGCTAAATTATTTGATTACTATATTTCCAAAAATGCCATTGAAGAATCAATTGCAAGCAATATAATGGTTTCCTCATTAAGCCTTGCATCGAAAATCGAAAGTTCTGAACATCCAACAATTGAGAAGTATTTGGAATTCTGCGAGAATCATCAAATTGTTATTACAAATGCCGACCTCAAGGAAAAAGAAATGTATATTTTCGAATCATTCAATTTTCAAATCAAAACGACAACCATTGTCCATTTTTTGAGACTGTGGTTAAATGCTACCCAATGTGATATTCAAACTGCCTCAGTAACAATGTTTCTTGCAACTGTCTCCCTACTTTCCACTGAATTGTCAATTACGAACCCGGAGTTAGTAGCTGTATCTTGCATTTTTACTGCTTTCGAGACATTGAATTTATCGAAAGACTACCCATTATTAAATCTGGAATTTGATCATTTTGGTATTGATCAAATCCAGAAAGCTTCTGAAAAACTCGTTAAATGTATCAACGAAGTCAAGGAAAATAGCTCGGATCCAATATACAACATTTTCTCATGCTCTTATAACAAGGTGCTTAAACTGGACTACAAAGTTGTTACAAAGAAATAAACTTAATGATAGTATTTTTCTCACTTATTTTTTTCGCTTGCTGTTATTCTGAAACTGATTGTTATAATAATAGTGATCGCAGCAAGTGGGAAAGCAGTGAATCGTTTGATTTTGAAAATGATTCTGTGATAATGAACGATAATAGTCGTATTAGTTATATATCCCAAAGATTTCGTAAAAAATGGATGCTAGATTTTTGTGGAGAGATTTCTAATTCATATATTTCATTTTCTGAACAGCCCGATTCACAATTAGTTCCTTCAAAAGGTGTTAATCTTCAATTTTTGAAGAATGATCAAAGAGGAAACTACAAAATTAAACTAACGAACGACGGAAGTATAGTTTCTAGTGTAGATTTGCCTCCGAGAAAAACAGAATCAATTTGTTTCGCAATCATTTCCGGAAGGGGTTATCTTGGCGTGTTCTTGAAGCCACATCAAGAAGGAAAGCCTCCAGTCATGCTTCATGAGTTCTCATTGCCTCGAAACATCCATTTTTCATATGTTTCGAAAAAAAATTCTAAATTGTCCAAGCTATGTATTGGAAACTTCTTCGGAGAGCACCATCAAGAAGTAAGATTCGATGATCATTGGGAAAACCCAGTCAAGGAACTATAATAAAATTTCAAATTTTACCCAGGTAAAATATCCCTTAATGGACCAAGGCGCCATAATGAATTATAGAGATTTTATAGAGAGATTGTCGCCCTACTCGATCTCTGATATCGGTGTCAATTCTTTACCCAACTGTGATGAGTTTGTATGGGATTTTTTAGCTTCTGCCATTCAAAATAGAAGGGATGATATTCATATTATTTATCCATATATTAAGTCATATTCAGAATATTCTAAGTCTTTTTCCAGTTGTAATGAGTCAAAAATTATTAATTTAATCGACCTCTTAACAACCGATTTTGAAAATAGTAAGGTTTTTATTGAAATGGTATCAAATTTCATTGGCATTGTACCATTTTTAAATGATAATTGCTCCAAACATATGATAGAAACAATTAGATTGGCAATAGAAAAGAATTTAGTGTCAATCGATTACATAATTGATTTTATTGATATGATTAATCATATGGAATTCATAGAGTTTAGTGATACGTTTTTAAATGTTGCTTTTAGTTTCATTAAAAGTTGCACAAGTTGTTCAATAGGCACATTGCTCATTGCTGGAGTCTTTGCTGATGATTTGGTTCAGATCAATTCGAGCATTTCAAGTGTTTTAATTAAATTATTGAAAGAAGGACTTGAAAAAGATGTCAAAATTCAAGTCTCAGCTCTGTTTCTTATGCAAAGATTATCCGATCACTTGGCTGAATCAGAGAGTACTGAGATCCCAAGTCTCTTTAATCTTTTAGTCCCATTTCTAATAAGTACAGATCATTTCTTAATGGATAGGTCTCACAAAACCATTCACAAGCTCTTTAAATCAGGAGTTATCTCTGAGAAGTCTCAAATAGGGGAAGTTATTAAGCAGTATTCTAAATATCCTCAAGAAAAGATAGGAAATTTCTTTAAACTGCTTACAATTATTTTGGATGACCAAAGTCTTGATCCCAGCATTATACAGCCTGTTTTTGATTTTCTTGGTATTATCACACCAAGAGCCAATCCATTAATACAATCGTATTGCCTAGAGACATATGCATCTCTTGCAGCAATAGATCCCGAGTTTCTTGATGATGTTTTTGAGAATGAACTTGAAAGAGCACAAAAACTTCTCGAAATACGTGATCCGATTATATATAGTAAGACCAGTGCCTTTGCTTTAGCAATCTCGAAAGTGTATCCTGAGACTGTTCCAAATATTTTGAAAGATTTCTTACCTGTTTTTGTTTCTGCATTGGAAAACAAAGATGGAAAAGACAAGAAGCATATTTTAGATTTGGCACAGTCAATTGCTTCAATGATTGAAGGTGGAAATTACCCAGATCTGTCATCGAAATTATTTAGCTATTTATTAAATGTATCAAAGGATGTTGCCAAAAACGAGTTCTTTTATCTTGGATCCATTGTAGTAACATTAAAAAATTGTTTAACAACTGAGTTTGCAAATGAACTGTTTGGAATTCTATCTGATAGACTTCAATTTGTATTCAAATCCACACATTTGAATGCTTGTTTACATATGATGAAAAAACTTTTCACAAAGTATCAGATCAATAAGCAAATGGTTGATACTGTGATCATGAAACTTCTTAATGGAGAAATACCATCAATGAAAGGCTACGAACCCCATATTATTGCCGATTCTTCATCAATGATTTTTTACTTTTTCTCTGCATATATAAAAATGTATTCTCTACAATCGCAAGATTTATTGCAGAAACTAGTCGAAAATCTTCCAAAAGTTCGCTTTTCAATTTTACCAGTGTATTTTGAGCCCATAAGTGTTGCCTTGAATATGGATTTGATTAATGAATCAAAAATGCCAATTCTTTATGAAACAACATTCAGATTATTTAGTTCAATGCCAGTCTCAAAGGAAGATGAATATTGTTCAGTTGTTGAGGCTCTTATTCAGATAATGCAGAAGTATCCTCATATTGCTGATCCCAATGCATTATTGGATCGAGCAACAATTTCGCTTGCAAAACTTAGTGGTGTAAATGAAAAAGGAGAAATAGATGAAAGCCAAGAATACGATAATTCTAGCATTTTTCCAGTTATAACTAGATTAGTGTTTGGAATTTTCGCATCAGATGATTATCATATCGATTTTAGGAGAGATCTGCTTGTAACTGTTCTCGGTGATTTCCCATTAAGCAGATCAATGGATGAAATACTTAATCTAATGCTGAAAATTATTCAAAAAACCGATGAGTGTTATAAAGCAGCCCTAGTTCCGCTGTCAAAATCAATCTCTGAACTTTTAATGAAAAAGAAATCTGAACAAAGTGAACTCGGAATTGATCCATCCACCATCTCTCAGGCAAAAACTGTCCTTAAGAATATCTTCAAGCAGAATAAATTGGTCGAAAAACAAGTGGCAAAAGAATTCTCCACCCCAAGATCCCTCCTTAACAAGTTCAACGCTATTCTACACTAAACTTTATATTATCGTTTGCTTGTTTACATTAATGGGCGGATTGTTATCAGGATTGTGGCGTTTTGCCTTTGGTAATCCACAGAAGCGATTCAAAATCACAATTATTGGCCTTGATAATGCGGGAAAAACCACTGCTTTGTATCGACTCCTGGATGGTGTTGTAGTAAATACACAGCCTACTGTTGGGTCTAATGTTGAAACAATAGAAAGGAAGAATGTTCGGCTTCAATGCTGGGATTTAGCAGGGCAGACAGCTTTTAGAAAGGGATGGTCCACATTTTTTAATGGAACTGACGCTCTGTTATTTGTTATTGATTCTAGCGATAGAAATCGAATCGGAGAAGCGCGAGAAGAACTATTTCGTGTTCTAGCAGATGATTCTACTGAAAATTGCAGTGTTTTAGTTCTTGCCAACAAGCAAGATTTGCCAAATTGCATGTCGATTAGCGAAATTACTCAAAATCTTCAACTCTCGGAGATTAAAAACCGTGAATGGACCATATTTCCCTCTTGTTCATTGACAGGGCAAGGGCTTGATGAAGCTATTGATTGGGTCATAATGCACCTTGAACAAGCTGAAAACCACGAAAAATGAACATATTTCTATTAAATAATAAAGCAATTCTTTTTACTAAAGTAAGTACTGAGCATTATTTGTGTCAAAGTTTGAAGATTCTAACGCAGCAATAGCATCTACCCTATTCTCTCCATTTGAACACCTATCAATAAAGGCTTTTAACTCTGATGAATAGTTGTTATATATTGTGTCGATTCTATTGATGTAGTTCTTTTCGGATTCAATTTTCAACGGAGGAATACTCTTATACTTATTCATTAAGAATTCTATTGCTTTTGGAACATCATACTTGTTTTGGCGCAAAGCAAGAGCGCTGTCCTGGCTTGTAAATCCCATATTAGTGAGCCTTTGAACAGTTTCAATGAAGCTATGAGGATCTCCAGTTTGTGGTTTTACATTTGGTATAGTAATTTCTTCATTCGAGTCTGTAGCCATCACACCCCTAAATGTGAATGCTTTTTGATTTGCTGTTGAAGAGCTTGTTGTTGACATTCCAACAACAATTGGGCTAGAGGCTTTTTCTGAAGGCATAATATCCTTTCCTAATAAACTAATAACACCCATATCATCTAATGCGGCACTTTCAACTCTTTTCCCTTCTTCAATCATAATTTCTCCATTCTTACTCAAAATCTTGTATTCCGACTTTTTATTGTCTTTTTGAGGCGGGAGATAATGATCAATAGCATTCTTCAGTTCTACAATATTATCTTCATCACTGGTTTCAATATAAACAACAGACCGTTTTCCCAATTGCACTTGGTTTAGCATAAAATTTGACACTTTTGACGATCAATAAAGAATTCAATTTATTTAAAGAACAAGTTTACTTAGATATTCTGAGTAATTTGTTGATTTCATCAACAATCACGACTCTATTTTGTTTTTGAGCCAAGTGTCCGATTAGAGGGAGGAGGTGGTTAAGTTTTTGAGATTTGGCGATATTGAAAGCCTCATCAATTTTCAAAAATTGGATCATTAGTCTGCATTTAAAGTCATGATCTTTCACACATTTTGATATTAACCAAAAGGCCATATTCTGATTTCCTATTACAAAGCACAATCTCATAAGCATTGTTGTTAACATTAATTCGAATACCACCGGAGAACAAGAATTAGATAGTATGTCAATGAAGCCGATGATTGTGTTTGGTTCCTCATTTACTATCACATCAATAATTTGCAAAGATATCTTCACAAGACTAAGCTTACGATGCTTAATAATCTCGAATGCAAGTTCGATCTGTCCATGAACAAATAAATAGACAACCATTGAGGAGAGCGCTGATATTCCTTCAAATAAATTCAAGTATGAAACACAATTTGCACCAGAATCATCACAAAATCTGCAGAAAATCTGTTGAAGTGCAATATCCTTGGCTAATCGAGTGACTTCTTCCTGAGATAGAACAGTAGGAGAGCTTTTTGTTTGGTTTTTTCTCGATTGAATCTCAATTTGAAGTGATTTTTGAGCCATTGTTAAAAACTTGATTGATTGTTTGGTTGAATGAGAATGAGTAAAAAGCTTAATTGCAGTCAATGTGGCTTCATCTGTTCTACCTAAAAATGTTTCAATTTCATATTGCATTGATGGCATTTCCTGTTTTATTGCAAATTGCAATAATTTTTCTAAATATGACCCAAAGAACTGGAGGCTTTTGTCATTCTCAATTATCTTCTTTTTGAGTAATGGGAATAACTGATATGAAAAGGCTGTTTGGCATATGGAGAATAAGAATACATTCCATCGTTGTTGTACACTATTTATTCTCCTCAGGTATTTAAATGCTCTAGAAAACTGGGATGTCACGACAAAGTATATCATTTGATCCGAAAGATTAGAGTGAGATTTCAAATAATGCCTAAGCATTTTAAGATGAATTTCATTGACAACTTTTGATTGGTTGTTTTTGACAATACTCTTAATACGTCTATAAAACTGAGGACCATGGATAGAATCAGGCAGTGCTTCTATTTTAGGCATATGAATCTCTTTTAAAGAATTATGATGATTATCACTTTGGCTCAAGAATGGCATGAATGTTACTCTAGATCTATTTGCTGAAGTGGATCCAAGTAATGATGAATTGGATGATGTATTACTGTTCTTGGTAATCACCCGCTTTTGATGAACAGGGCTATCAGGATTGATAAACAATTTTTGTCCTTCAGTTTCCAAAAACTCGGAGAGAAAAGAATCAATTATCATTGGAGGCTCTAAAGAAGATAATGAGGCAATAAAATAAGTGTCATATATTGTTTCCAATGAAAAAATAGATTCCATTAGATGAGCAGCTTGGGTAGATTCAATAGCTGACTGCATTGAGGTTTTTCTTCTCCTATTTTCGGCATAACTCAATCCTGTTTCAAAAAAGCCTAATCTGAAGCACTTTGTAGAGTATTTTTCTCGTATTTGGGATGTCCTTAACATCCAAGCTGAAGAAATAATCTGAGCAACATTTGGAAAATCATAATCATAGCAGATTCTCAGTAAAACATCAATGGTTTCTTTTTGGGAGAAATTCAAAAAAGAATATGATACCTTATAATGGGTATAAAACCAGCATGAAACAAATGAATAAAGCGCTCTTACATATAAAAGCGATTCCTCTATAAAATTATGAAGATTGGGAACCTTATTTGCCAAAATCTTTATCTTTGTTATTGAAATCATGATTCCATTTAATTGAATTAGAGCAGCATACTCATGTTTATCAGAGTACACATTAATTCTATTGATATATTGAAAATACTGTTTGATTGCTTCTCGAATCAATATCTCTGGGGTTCTAGCAACAATAAAAAAGTCTTTTACAACTAAATACATTTGTCGAATTTTTTGAGGAATAGAAAGTTCAAGCCTAAGGGATATTGCTTCGATTTCAGATATGAAAATTTGATCACAATTAATCTTTGGAAATGATGATAAGAATGATACTATGCTTCTCGTTTCTTTAATATTATTCTTAATTAATGATGGGATATCAGATGCAGCCATCCAATTCGAAGGAATATAATCTCTAATATTCTTATCCAAAAGACTCAAAGAATCTTTAAACCTTGGTGGTAAGGATGAAACAACCTCTTTTTTAACATCAGGGCAAATATCAAGGATATCAGCAATCCCTTTGGATTGCCTTAATAATTTCAAACATTCATCTCTAATAATCTTCGTAGTATCGAAAAAATGGCGAAAACACAAACAAAAATCAGTAGCGATATCATACTTTCGCAGAGATATAGTTTGTGCAAGGATGCTCTTCAGGGGATTCAGAGGAATACCTAATTCAGCAATTCTCTTCAAAACAGATATTGATTGTTGAACTTGTGGATCGCACAGATTCGCTTCCAGAATGTCTGAGAGATGAAATATATCAATGGATGGTATGCATGATATCATTGTTTCAAGAAAACTTTGGAGCGGAATCCGATATATCAGATCAATAATTAATTTTTCTGGTAGTTTGGGTAGCATAAAGCATCTTTTAAGGACGGAAACCAGAAAATCAACCTGGGATCCTGAATGGGATAATATATCTGTTTCCATAATTATGGTTTCCAATTCAAGCAAGCTCAATGCCATAATATCTATAGTCTCTTTTGTCGAAATTTTTGATTTAATTCTCATCAATGGACTCTCTTGATAATCTGTCTCTCCATCTAAATCCAATAATTTATCAATTATACTCATTATAGGATGCTTTGAAAACAAAAACCGTGTTGAGGGGCTAAAATTGGAAAAAATAAGAAAACTTTCAAATGATCCAATTCCAAAAAAGTTACATAAATGATAGTAATTATGTGTTTGAACTTGGATGCAGGAACTTTGCGGAATATATACAACGAACTCGCTAGAACTCTCGTCTCTGACTTGCTCTAATATCATCAGTAATCCTAGTTTTTTTATCGGCCCGAGCAGATTTGGTAGGTTTATTTGGGCCTTTTTTGTTGTTTTAAACAAAGAATATTTGTGTGATTTTTACTTTCCTTAGTCTTTGAGGCTATTTGATCCATTTTTGCTGTATATTTTTTATGGTGAAATAGTTAGATAGGAATAATTGATAAATTATATCATCCTGTTCGTGATGATCTTTTTAAAATGATATTTAATGTATGACAGAATTATTGAAGATGATGAGAATGATAGGGACCAATATTATTCTGATTGATCAATTATAAATATATTGAAGATCAAGAAAGAAACATGGATTGGAAAATGAATTAATATCCGCCTTTACTACTGAGGAAACTGGTTATACTATCATGTTTGCGACGAGTTGCGCAATCTTTTGGTGTCAAGCCATCATTACTCCTAGCATTTATCTCGGAACCATTATTTACTAGGAATTCAACAACCCTAAGATGACCATTCAAAGCAGGTTCATGTAGAGGAGTCCAATTATAAACAAAAATTCAACATGAATATTCCTTGAATTTATCTCAGCACCATTATTTACTAGGAATTCAACAACACTAAGATGACCACGAGCAGCTGATCTGTGAAGAGGAGTCTCATATTAAACAAAAACTCAACACTACTACCTTTCACATTTATCTCAGCACCATTATTTACTAGGAATTCAACAACACTAAGATGACCATTATTGGCTGAGTTGTGAAGAGGAGTCCAATTATATACAAAAACTCAACACTATCATTCCTTGCATTTATCTCAGCACCATTATTTACTAGGAATTCAACAACACTAAGATGACCATTAATGGCTGAGTTGTGAAGAGGAGTCCAATTAAATACAAAAACTCAACACTACCATTCCTTGCATTTTTCTCGGCACCATTATTTATTAGGCATTCAACAACTCTAATATGGCCATAAGAAGCTGCTATATGTAGAGGAGTCTCTTTATTCTCGTTTGTTTTATTTATGTCTACATCATATTTAATTAGGTATTCAAGAATCTGATGATAACCAAATCTAGCAGCATAATGTTGGGCTAAAGACCCAGGGGCACAATCATTACTTGAAGAACAGGTCAAATTTAGATTAGTTCCATTAGCTATTAGATGAATTACACTTTGGAAATGACCCCTCTTAATAGCTTCGAAAATATTCGAATAATGATCCAAAGGCTTTTTGGTTTTCCATTGTGTTATTCTCTCAAATTCATCATTTTTTTTCCTTTCATCTTCTGCTTGCTTTTTGTTGTATAATTCTTGTTTATATTGAGAATCCAATAAAGACTTCTCTCTCTCCAAGTGTTCAATTCTTGTTTTTTGTTCTTTTGCTTTAATTAATGCTTCATTGTTAATTTGATTAATCTGCTGTTCTTTCTTCTTGATTTCTTCCTTGAGTTCTTCAACCTTTAAACCAAAATCATTCTTCTCTTTCACTAATAAACAGATTTCATGATCTTTTTTCTTTATCTCACTCATAAATCCTTCGAACTTAGTACTCTTTTCTTTCTCTAATTCTTTGATCTTATTTTGATTGCCTTGATCTTTGATGATTAGTTCTTTATTATCGTTTTCAATACAATTCTTGAGACGAGTTATCTCCTCATTTAAATTTTGGTTCACTGATTGAATTTTTTCTTGGTTCCTCTTCAATTCACCAATTAATGATTTTAGGTTCTCATATTGAGTATTGTGATCTTCATATAAACAATAATGTTGATAAAAAACATTCTCTTTGTAGTTGCAATAAATACAACTAAAAAAGTCATTAAATACTGTTATATTATTGTTAAAACGACAATGAATATGGAAAAGAATAAGAAACCCACAAATTCCATGAATTTCAACATATCTCTGGAAAAACTGTACAAGAGTACTTATTTCAAAAATGAGTTTGCTTCTTTGGAAAAATCGGCAAATGTGAGGATAATGGACTTTGCATAAGTCATTAAGCTTGATAAATGACTCAAGATTTGAACTTATTATTTCTTCCAAATGGGATGTATCAAAGAAATCATTATTCATATTCTCTATGAAAATTGATAATACTGACTCAAATGAATTATCATTTGGCTCTATAAATAATGAATTACACCCAAGAAACCGACAAAGCCCCATAACATCATCATAAAACTCATTTGGTAATTGATGAATCTTATCATGAATCAAATCAAGAAAAATCTCAATAACTTGTGAACAGCATTCATAATTTATCTGGAAAACTTCATTGGGACATTGAATATAAAACTCCCTAAAAACAGAACTTTGGGAACAAAAATATTTAGTATTGATGCCATACAAGATCTCTTTATGACAAATCATACCATTATTTGACAAAGATTGAATTCTATGACGAAATGAATCAAAAATGGTAAAATGGCATCCAAAATCCCTCAAAATCTCAATAATTTGAAGCTGATCTTCCTTTTTATTCGGAACAATGCCATTTTTAACAAACTCAAAAAGTTCACAAATATGGTTGTGTTTGAACTTAGGGTCTATATGATATATCCGATCTTCTCCTTTCTTGAAACATTTATCGTTCATAAAAACCATCTCCTCTTTTGTCAATTTAAACATTTGGTTCTCGTGCATAAAAATAAAAAGCTTTTCGTTTTCAGTCATAAAAATGACAATTTTTACAGAAATAAACTGCCATTTATTCAAACAAGAAATATGAATGAAGAAACAGAAATTGAACACATATATGGTAAATAATTAGTGAAAGAATCCTTCAGATAAGATGAGGCAGTATGGCATGATTTTGTATTCAAAAAATAATGGTGATTTAATGTCGGATCACCAAAACTACAACCTATAGTAATGGCGTTTGAGAATGAAGCTCCTGAGTTGTTTGATTCAAAATGACAATTTCGGAATTCAACTGAACCAGTAGTGGAACCTGATACGATTTTTTGGAATGAACAATTTGAAAAAACAACTTCTTCAAATATAACTGTATTTGTCCATGTAATAAAAATAATCCCATATCCATTTGTTACAATACAGCTAATAAAATTAAGATTTGCTATGGTATTGCGGATATTCGGAGTGAATACTGAATTACCAATAACTCCATTTCCTATACAATGTGATAAAGTAACAAATTGGCAACATATACTCTCTGTTTCTGCTCCAAATATGATCCCAGCATTGACATCATTTGTAAATGAATGAGAAACATTGTTACAAAAATACTTCACACGATTGAAAGAACATATGACTGATCCAGCACCTATTAGATCGGGATTATATTCACTACTCATATTACAATCAGAATTAATTACTTGGGTGATGTACCCTTTATGTCCCCAAATAATAAAACCAGGACAACGATAAGCCTTGCAACAAGTAAAACAGCTACTACTAATAACAAAATCATTCGATTTTTCAACTGCAATACCTCCTCCATTACTTGTTGATCCAGTACAACAACAAGCAACGAAAGAGCAATGAAATACAGTACAATTAATACTTATGTGGTTCAAATAAATGGAACCGCCATGTTGATCAGAGCAACAACCAAAAAAAATAGTGCCAACAATCTGGTAAAAATATCCTACACTGATTGACATCCTATAGTTGTTGATCAGAGTCCTTGCATATTGTTGAACCATTTTATATAAAAAGTATTCAAAATAATTTTCAAATAAATGACTTTGAATCGGAATATTTTTAAAGCTTCTGATGATACTCTGTTTAAGAAGAAATTTAATGGACATGTCCTATCTATATTGGAAAAATTGCTTTTTAGGGTTTAATACTTAAAAATTGTCCAAAAAAACTATCCCAATTATGGTTTTTGAAAATGTAAACTCACCAACATAATATAACCCAACTGAAATGAATAAAATGAGAATAATCAATTTTGATTTCCAACTGAAAAGAATAACTAGAAAACTCAAACTAATTAGGAGGACAATATGTGAATCTTTTTGAATGACATAATGTTTAAATCTCTGCCGAATCAATAAAAATGGAAAGAGGGTCTCGGAAGCCCATATATCGATACACATAAAAAAATAAGAACGAAGACATAACTAATGATAAAACAAACATGATAAACGGTATTGAAGAAAAGAAAAACCTTTGTTTTTGTGAGCAATTACGTATACGGGTAATCAGAGGTTTATTATTATTCCAGAGTGATTCAATAGATTCAGATATGTTTTTCATTGATCTAAAATCAATGTTATCAATATCATTATTATTATTTAGGCATGATGATACAAAAGAGTTCTTTTCAAAAACAAATTCTAGAATCAAAGCTTTGATGTTTTGAGAAATGGATACATCTATTTCATTTTTATCATGTAGTATTACTTCAGATATTTCATCATATATTGTCTTGATATTTGATACCATTCGATTTATTGATTGATAAACAATATTTCTTTTTGATATCATTGGGAAAAACGAATTATAAAGAGGGGGTGAATCGAATCCAAAAATCTCTTTTCTCAGAGAAGAAACTAATGATAGTTCGTTTTCATTTGGACAAATAACTATATCGCTAGACGAATATTGATATGGACAGTCATCAGGTAGAATAAACACAGGCAAAGAATCTTTTTTATGTTCTTTATACTCATTTAGCATTTTTAAAAGCTTAAGTGCACATTCAAGGCTATTACATGTTTGGCAAATTATGCTCAAAGACTCTCTTTCGACTAAATGTTGATACATAACGACATTACCTATATTCATATTAAAGTTAGCTAATGAATCACTAATATTATAAGTATTAGATGACAATATAACTAATGTATCATTTAATTTCTCAAAACTCATCCGTGGGATCGCTTTCATTGGATAGAAAAGGCTTACATGGAGAAAATCATATATTGTTTTGGATATAATATATGAAAAGGGAGGCTCGAAAGATGGGAATTCCGAATCGCAAAAGCCCATTTTAACCCATCCATCCGATGAATCCATGATATGATATGATGTTTTGATGCATTTATCTGTTTGAACAATAAATAGAGTAAAACCATTGTTATTATAAATCTCATCCCCTTTCTCTATTACAAATTCAAACCTATGATAATTATTTTGATAAAAAGGGTCGAATTTGAGCCGCTTAATTAAGTCTTTTAAATACTTTTCAGATCCCAAATTCACAAATCCCACAAATCGAATAAAATACTTCGTTGAAAAGGTTATATCCCCTATTTTCCTCCTTATTTTGGTATTATTGAAAAAATTGTCTGATAGAGATAGGAAAATCATGTAAAAAATCATCAACACTTGAAGAATATAAAGACACCTTTTTTTTGGTGATTTCCATAATTGGTGGAAAATGAGGTATCAGAATTAATAAAGATATAATGCGAGATATTTCGTATTAAATGAAGCATCAATAATGGAGCTGAGTTCATCCCATTTTTTATAATGAAATTGGGTATATATATGATGGATGATTCATCATTTTGAAGTATTTCATCCTTCATTTTAGCCCTGTTATTTTGAAAATGATTCGAAAATCATTATTGAAAGATATTAAATTAATGATTTATTTGGAAATAATCCACTCCAATGGACTCCATTTAGCTTTTTGATTTATATATTCTCAATCACATCATACTTGAGACAATATATCTTTGCTTCTGGAAAGTAACATTTGTACTAATTATTGAACATGTGCCCAATTAACCATGATTGCTGCTGAAATGGCCCATATTTTAGTGCATCGAGATCTTCAGCCTATTCACATGCTTAAAAATGATAAATACTCGTCCGTTTCATTCAACAAGCGGTGTGACCAGATCCTTTTTGGAATTTTTTTTTGGATACATTAAAAAAATAATTCTTTACTAAATATTCATATTATAGATCATCTTTTAACACTTTATTAATGTACGGACTTGAATATTGATTTTCAATTGGGCCATTATCACAAAAATTAATAAAATATCCAATTCAGGTGACTAATTTGTTCCGTAATCATGACAGTAACCTGTGAAAACTGACAATAGTCGTAAAATTGGTTAATGTTTGACAAGCCTCTCAATCATATTAACTTTTTCAATCAACAAATCAAAGGGGATAATTCAATAGCAATTCTTTGAATTGAAACACTTTCTCAACATGATAATAGGGAATGATTTCAAAAAAATTGGCCAAATCCTCATTTTTTCTTCATTTTTGATTCATGTTAATCTTATTATGTCAACTATCAATAACTTTGTAAAAGATATTTCTTTTTTGAATTCAATTTGTTCACTAAGAATGATGATGAATTCCTTTAGAAATGAGTTTGATACAGGTTCGGATTTATCCCTATCAATGTTAATATTAATAATCTTTATTGTTGGAACAAAACTGAAAAGAATTAATAGATTTAAACAATTGTTTAAAAATAAATTCATTTCATTCATTAAAATGAGTGGCATGTCAAAAAGAATTCTCTATGCCCTCAAAATTATATCAGTATTCATAATCATAATCCCAATTTGTAAAGGGCAACAATTTGAAAAACATAAAAAACATATTCATTATGAATCAGAAAACATTTCTATATCAATGAAGTTAAGAAAGACCCGAAAATTGTTAAATCTCCCTCGACTATGGAGTAGGGATTTTCTTTGGGGCATGTCCTTGGGGTGTAAAAATGAAACTATTGAATTGGGGAAGTCTTATGAAAACGAGAACATCAGTATTTCTCAATGTTACTTCTCAAGAATGTTGGAATCCAGTTCAAAAGGTGGTGTTATATATGTTGTAGGTGGTTCTTTCTCAATGAATATCATTTACTCTATGTTCTTCAGATGTATTGCTAATTCTTATGGTGCAATATATTTCAGTTCTCATAATTCATGCCTCAGAATGATATGTGCTAACAGTTGCTCGGCCACTGTATATAATCATTTTGCACATATTAAAGCTTCTCAGGTGAATCAAGTGGAGTATCTATCAGTATCAAATTGCTCTCATACTACATCTGGAGATTATTCTATTGGCTTAAATTTTGGTGATCCAAGAGTTGATAACACAAACAGTTCAATGAACAATGCTATTCAGGGTTCTGGTATTCATATCTATTATACAACCTCATTCATAAGCACACACTGCACTTTCTCAAACAACAATGTATCAAGTAATAAATGCTTATTTTTCTCTCGCAATCAAGGAACAATATCAATGTCATACGCTAACATTGTTCATAACACCAGTCCATCCTTAGGGGTGGTATATTGTGATGGATCAGGATCAAATAAGATGATGTATTGTATATTCCATAGTAATCAAATCTATCTGTTCTGCGTTTATTCCGGATCTCTTGAAGTGTCTCATTCGTTTATTTATCATTCCGAATTGAATTTCTCTACATCCAAACCAGTATTAACAACAACAAATAATTCAATAACCCATAAAATGACATATCAATTCCAATTCTTCAATTCTCTTCAATGTAATGCTGATAACCCTCTTCTTCAAAGAACACTAGATCAATCTCCAATAAAATCATTTGAAAAAACATTGAAAATGACTGATGAAAGAACAACAAGCCCAACAATGGAGAATACTCCAATCAACACATTCAAAGAGACTCCAATCAACACATTCAAAGAGACTCCAATCAACACATTCAAAGAAACTCCAATCAACACATTCAAAGAGACTCCAATCAACACATTCAAAGAAACTCCAATCAATACATTCAAAGAAACTCCAATCAACACATTCAAAGAAACTCCAATCAACACATTCAAAGAGACTCCAATCAACACAT
>Ga0074193_1000108_pt1 | contig 147383 bp, 145 predicted proteins | sample EPASupsiteHSE605_FD_64523 | JGI IMG/M metagenome (GOLD analysis project Ga0074193, IMG submission 64523) | Bioremediated contaminated groundwater from EPA Superfund site, New Mexico - Sample HSE6-05 | ecosystem: Environmental > Aquatic > Deep subsurface > Groundwater > Contaminated ... | reverse complement strand
TCTTCTCTGCAGCCATGGATCAAGGGTACGTTGCGATCGCCTATATCGGGTTCGTCATGAGCATGATATCCGTGTACTATTATCTCTCGGTCGTTAAGGTAATGTTCCTCGCCGAAGGAGAGGGCTTGCCGGATGTTCCTGTTCATGGAGCGATGAAGTTTACGATGGTTTTCACCATGCTAATAACTATAGCAATTGGTCTTTACCCAACTCCTCTTGCTCAGATGGCGATTGCTGCAGCCCAGAGTTTATTCTAAGTGAACATGGCTTAGGTATCAATTATGATGAAAAGAGATTCTCAGTTATTAACTGAGAATCTCTTTTGTAAGCAGGAAGATAGTACATACCGGCTTGTTGGTTGTAAAGGGATATATCAGATAGGCCAATTAGGAAAATGGACCTATCTGATATATCCTGGGGCCTTAGCCTACAAATTATGACACGGTCATGAAGGCATCGTGTCGCTGTGGCGAACGATATTCTATGAAGAACACTGCCATGATTCAACCTAGGACGGTTGAGATTAAACACTGCTATAACTCAAATAGGAAAAATGAGTTGTAAGGTTATAACTGGGCAAAGGAGCTGTCTAATCTTTGTGGATAATAAACAATCACTAGGGAAATCCGGCGAAGAATTAGCTGCACGTTTAGCAATAGAATCAGGCTTGACGATTATTGCTCGAAATTATCGTTGTCCAAAAGGGGAAATGGATATTATTGCTCGTGATGGTGAAGTACTAGTATTTATAGAGGTGCGCACCCGACGATCCTCTTATAGAGGATGGGGCGAGGAGAGTATTACTCATCATAAGGCACAACGATTACAGGCGATTGCATCATACTATGTGTTGCAACAGGGATATTCGAACTGGCCCTGCTTAAGATTCGATGTGGTGGGAATCCGTTGGGTTGGTGAACAGCCAGAAGTGAATTGGATAAAATCTGCTTTATAATACATAGTTTAATCACACAAAATTCACGAATAGATGATAAACTTAAATAAGAATATTAATTATATTTGTTAATCGGTAGCCAAAGGAGCGTTTGTAAATTGGATCCGATTTTGATCGTTGATGATGAAGAAAAAATTAGAAGCTTGGTAAGGTTATATCTTGAGCGAGAAGGTTTTACTGTTGAAGAGGCAGAGGATGGTCGCATCGCTTTGGAGAAGTTTCGTGCTGGCCAGTTTTCATTATTAATTGTAGATCTTATGATGCCTGATATTGACGGATGGCGTGTCTGTCGTGAAGTCAGGGAGATTTCTTCGCTACCCATCATAATGCTGACTGCTCGGGGGGAAGAGTTTGACCGTGTCCTAGGACTTGAATTAGGTGCGGATGATTATCTGGTAAAGCCATTTAGTACCAAGGAATTGGTTGCACGAGTAAAAGCTCTCTTGCGTCGGTCGAGAGGCCAACTCCAGCCTGTATCTTCAGAAATATCGGTGGGTTTACTATGTATTGACAAAGAGCGACATAGGGTTAGCATTGGCGAGGATGCAATTAATTTAACCCCTCTAGAATTTGATTTGCTTTATTTCTTAGCAAAGAATCGAGGGCGGGTTTTCTCCCGTGAACAGCTTATGGAAACAGTATGGGGATATGACTTTTATGGAGATGCCCGGACAGTTGATACTCACGTTAAAAAGCTCAGAGAGAAGCTGTCTCATCCAAGTGTTAAAGGAATGTTAGTTACGGTTTGGGGTGTGGGATATAAATTTGATCCTGATCAGGTGCATTAAATATGATTACGAAAATACATCATTCATGGTCGATTTCTATTAAACTTTGGTTCGCTATGACTCTTTTAATACTTGTTGTACTAGGGGGATTAGGGTTTACACTTACCTGGCTTTTTGGGGATTTTTATCTCCAACAAAAATTAAATTCCCTTCGTTCCGAAGCCGTCGAAATTTCGGCGCAGCTAGCTACCGAGCCTAGCTGGAGTGGACGATTAAACCTCTTAGAATCTCTTAAGTTAACTTCAGGAACTCAATTGGTTTTACTTGATCCACAAGGTAATCTATTGGTCATGGCAGGGTCCACAGACCCGCAAGAGTCTCATAGTAGAATAGAATGGTTTCCTAAAGGATTAATAGGAGGCACTATAAGTGGGTGGTCTCGAGACTTACAACCATCAGATTTTTTTACCCGGGGGTATTTAGAGCAGGTTCTGGCTGGTCAAACCATCTCCATCAAGGCTTTGCCAGTTAATGGCGGGGCGCAAGCAATGTTACTAGCAGCTACCCCTGTAGGTATAAACCCAGTAAAAGGAGTTGTGTTATTGGGGAGTTCTCCGATCCCTATTCAGGAGAGTATTGCCACATTCCGTCGCTTAATTCTCTATGCTTCATTAATTGCAGTTTTCTTAGCTACTCTAATTAGTCTTTTTTTTGCTCAGCATGTTACTCGTCCTCTAGCTTTAATGCAGCGTGGAGCAACAAGAATGGCTAAAGGGGATTTTTTGCCGATTCAAGGAGTGACAAGCAAAGATGAAATTGGCGAGTTAGCTGAGGCATTAAATTCGATGGGTGAAAGCTTAAAGAATCATGTGGCTTGGCTATCTCAAGAGAAAAACTTACTTCAAGGGATTGTTGAAAGCATCAGCGATGCTGTCGTCATGTTGAGTATCGATGGTTCAATACTGTACGCTAATGACTCTGCTAAAGCCCTGTGGCAAGAAAATGAAATAGAGGTTGAGGAACGTAAGGATCAAATAGTAACTATTCTTCAAACTATGGCCATAAGGAAGAATCAGGTTGATATTTTTGAAATGGTGACTATAGGAATTCAAGTGTTGCAGATTGTAATGGCACCGATGGTGGAGAACGAAGGAATACGAGGGCATGTCGCTGTTTTGCGTGATGTCACTGCCTCTTTGCGGGCTGAAAAGTCTCGACGTGAGTTCTTGGCCAGTGTTACGCATGAACTTAGGACCCCACTACATTTAATCCAAGGGTATTTGGAGGCAATCCAGGATGAAGTTATACCAAAGGATCAGAACGAAGAATACATTGACTTAGTCTTGGAAGAAGCCAAACGTTTGGCCCGTTTAGTGAAAGAATTACAAGAAATTAACTGGCTTGAACGCGGACAGGTTATACAGCCTATTGCTATAGACCTAGAGAACTTTATGCTAGATCTTGATCAGCGCTTTCAAGGCAGGGCTCAAGAATTAGGTGTTAACCTAGAAGTTTCCAAAGGATCTGGAGAACTATATGCCGATCCTGATCGGCTCTTACAAGTTTTTATCAATCTCTTAGACAACGCCTTGAGTCATACCCCACGTGGAAAGACAGTTAGAGTTTTCATGGTCGAGGAGCAAAATGAGGTGCGTTTGGTTGTTCAAGATGAAGGGGAAGGGATACCTAAAGAAGCTTTACCCTATATTTTTGATCGCTTCTTTAGGGTAAATAAGGCACGGTCCCGAAAAGATGGAGGTATGGGATTAGGTCTAGCTATTGTGCGGCAAATTGTGGAAGCACATGGAGGAAATGTTCGTGTAGAAAGTGATATGGGAAAAGGAACGACCTTTTTAATTTCCCTTCCGCGATAGTGATTTATAAAAAAAATTAAAAAGTCCTATACCAAGCTTTGTATTCATGATTAATAAGGAGGAATATACTGAATTAAGGCGAATATTCTATTATTAATGAGGTGATTTGTATGTTCGCTGCAGTACATGGAATGACCGTACTTGGCTTACAAGCTCACTTAATACGAGTGGAAGTTGATGTGTCAAATGGTCTTCCATGCTTTGATATAGTTGGACTCCCGAATGTAGCTGTAAGAGAGGCGCGGGATCGAGTTCGTTCAGCTATCCGAAACTCGGGCTATCAATTTCCTTTACAACGTGTAACGGTTAATTTGGCTCCTGCAGATCTGCGCAAAGAAGGGTCAGGACTTGATCTGCCGATTGCAATAGGGATACTAGCTGCGACTGGGCAATTCTCGTCTTCATCAATGGAATATGTTTTTTGTGGCGAACTTTCTTTAGAAGGAACGCTTCGACCAGTTCCGGGGATACTTTCGATGGCTATTACATTAGAGAGAGACCCCCGATCGTTTTGTCTAATCGTCCCACCGGATAATTTAGCTGAAGCTCAGCTTGTGGCAGGTTTAGAAACTCACAGTTCAGCTACCCTAGATCAGATTGTAAAGGCAATTACAAATATGAGTGACTTTGAAGATGCCGTCTTATCCAAAGTGTCTCAACCGGAATTAAACGGGTTGATTAAGGTTGACTGGTCGGATATTCATGGACAACAACATGCTAAAAGGGCTTTAGAGATTGCTGCAGCAGGAGGACATAATGTAATTTTGCAAGGCCCCCCAGGGTCTGGGAAAACGCTTTTAGCAAAAGCTTATTCAGGGATACTTCCCTTATTGAGCGACCAAGAAAGCATCGAGGTCACTCAACTTTACAGTGTTTCCGGGATGCTAAGTTGCAACGGGTCATTGGTTCAAGAACGCCCCTTTCGAAATCCACATCATACCGTGACCAAGGCAGGAATGATCGGTGGAGGGCGGGATTTACGCCCGGGTGAGCTAAGTTTTGCAAATCACGGTGTTTTATTTTTGGATGAACTTCCAGAGTTTGCACGGGAAGTCTTGGAGTGTTTACGGCAACCACTGGAAGACCGTGAGTTGATAATTACCAGACAAACAGGGAGTATAACATATCCTGCCCAGGTAAGCGTCATTGCCAGCATGAATCCCTGTCCGTGCGGATATAATGGTGATAAAGGTCGAGTGTGCTCCTGTACCCCGATGCAAATCCAAAATTATCGAGGGAGGATCTCCGGGCCTCTTTTGGACCGATTTGATTTGCACGTAGAGGTACCGAGATTAAATTACAATGAGCTAAAGAATGGAAATGAAATAGAGACTTCAACCGTTGTCAGAGATCGAGTTATGGCAGCCCGTAGGAGACAATGGGCTAGACTTAAGTCAACTAAAACCAATGCGGAAATGACAGCTAAGGAAACCAAAGAATTTGGCAAGCTTTCCCACAGTAGTGAAGTACTTTTACATAGGGTTTTCGATATCCAACACCTCAGCGCTCGAGCACATGATCGTATTCTAAGAGTTGCTCGAACGATTGCCGATCTTGCAGAAGCGTCAGCTATTTTGCCTGAACATTTAGCTGAAGCATTACAGTTTCGAACGTTGGATAGACCGTTACAGATGTAAGGAATTACTAGACGGCTAGGCGTTGCTGTTATATCATTAGAGAGCTACTTAGCACATGCATTAATATTGAGAGAAAGTATAATAAGATGGGAGTTAAAAAGATGACAACAAACAAAGTAATTAACTGGCTTTTGCAAGGCGATGTTTCCATACAGTACCAAACACACAAGGATATTCTGGAATCAGACCTAACGATTTTGGAAGCACTAAAAAATCGCATTCAATATGAAGGCTGGGGAAAACAATTCTTAACCGGTCGACATGTTAAGGTTCATTCGGGACAGGGATTCTATCAACCTAAATGGATAAATTCGCATTATATTCTATTAGACTTAAAAAATATTTGTATATCTCCAGATATTAAAGAGGTTAAGGATACTCTTAGTGCGATCTTCAAATATGAAAAAGGTACAGACGGTGGAATAAATCCATCCAGTTTTATTAAGCAAAGCGATGTTTGTATTAATGGTATGGTTTTAAATTATGCTTCTTATTTTGGTGTTAAAGAATATAGTCTACAATCAATTGTTGATTTTATTTTGTTACAACACATGAAAGATGGCGGTTTTAATTGTAGACTTAACAGAAAAGGTGCAATACATAGTTCATTGCATTCCACAATTTCGGTTATTGAAGGGATTTTAGAGTATTCCAAGAACGGATATAAGTATAGATTATCAGAATTACAAGAAGTCGAGCTTCAATCAAGAGAATTTATTCTGCAGCATCAACTATTTAAATCGGATAAAACAGGAGAAATTATCGATAATAGAATGCTCATGATGTCCTACCCTACAAGATGGCGTTATGATGTGCTTAGGGCACTTGATTATTTTTGGCGTGCCGAAGTTCCTTATGATCCAAGAATGCGAGAGGCTATTGATGTAATAGTAAAGCATCGAAGTGAGGATGGCACATGGCCCATGCAGGTCAGACATGCTGGGGAAGTACTTTTTGAATTAGAGGAAGTAGGTAAACCAAGTAGGTGGAACACTCTTAGGGCGTTACGAATTCTTAAATATTATAATGTTTAAATCTACTCTTATAATCTAGTATTTCTAATAAGCAAGGGAACTCTTTTACATAATCTATCATCGAACAGCGCATCCTAAGATGTAAACAAATGTAGAGGTGATAAATTATGTCATTGATCCCCAATGAACCATACCGGATGTTGGACCCTTTTTGGCATGAGATGGACCGATATTTAAGACGTGGGAAAGAAAATTTTACAGATGGATTATATCGTATTGATGTAGAAGAAACCCAGAATAAAGTGATTGTAACTGCGGAAATTCCGGGCATAGAAAAACCCGAAGATCTTAAAATTACTTTGGACGAAAATCGTCTAATGATTCAGGGGGAAATTCGAAGGCTTATTCACGAAGAGGAAAACGAGAGTGTTCAAAGGCATACCGAACGATATTTTGGAAATTTTTCAAGGGTCTTAACTCTTCCTGCTCTAGTTAAGACCGATGGAGCCCACGCACGTTATCGGAATGGGCTTTTAAAACTTAGTTTTTTGAAAGATGATCATCCGGCAGCACGAAATATAGAAGTTGATTTTCACTAATGATAGTGAAAGCGAAGAATGGATAATTCCAGTCTCTGATAAAATTAAATGAATTTAGAACAGATCTTGTTAAAGGTTTACTTGATGAAAGAGCCGAGCATAAATGCCCGGCTCTTAAAAATGTTATTAAGTTATATTCGTATTGTTGTTAGGCAGATTTCTTTCTGCTAATTCGATAGCCATTTTCACCATATTGCCGCAGTTACGCGAAGAAACTCCTCCAAATCCTTCTTGATGAAGGGTTCCTGCAAAACCTAACTCTTGAGCAATTTGTTCTTTCAATGCGTCAGACATAATGCTACTACGCTGTCTTGACATATGGAAACCTCCTTTCAAATTGGGTCAGTTTCTTTCAACACTCTATGATGAAAGTGATATTAGTATAGCTTTATTTTGAAGACAATATGTAAAAAAATTTTTAATTTAGTTGGTAATTCTGGAATATAAAAATATCTTCACCTTTTCGCCAACATTGGCTTTTTAGTAGAAAAAAGATATAATGTGAGAAAAAATATCAATGGGGTGAACCTTTTTGCCATTATTATTTGGAACTGCAGGTGTTCCACTTTCCTCGAAGGATCGATCCAGTGAGGGAGGGGTACGCCGTATTCGGGAGTTAAATCTTGGGGCCTTAGAATTAGAATTTGTCCAAGGTGTTCGAATGGGCGAAGAGAAAGCAAGAAAGGTTGGTGCCGCCGCTAAAGAGGATAATATCGCCTTAAGTTGTCATGCCCCTTACTATATCAATCTAAACTCCCGTGAGTCGGAGAAAATTACGGCAAGCCGGGATCGTATATTACATACCTCAAGAATCTCCCAAATCCTCGGTGTTCGGAGCGTGATTTTTCATCCTGCCTTCAATCATGACAATTCGTCAGAGGTGGTCTTAGAACGGGTGGTCCGAGAACTTACTCTTGTACGTGAGACCCTCGATGCAGAGGGAAATGATGTTATTCTTCGTCCGGAAACTACAGGAAAAGGGACTCAGTTTGGAGACCTGGCTGAAACGATTCGGATTGCTAAAGAGGTTCCAGGGGTATTGCCCTGTATTGATTTTAGCCATCTTCATGCACGGACCAATGGAAGGTACAATTCTTATGACGAGTTTTGTGAGATACTGGATGAAACTGCCGAAGGACTAGGGGATCGTTGGGTCAAAAATGTGCATTTTCATATATCAGGAATTGAATATGGATTGAAGGGTGAGAAACGACACCTTGTTTTAAAGGAATCTGACCTTCGTTATGAAGAGTTAATGAAAGCATGTCATAGCTTTGGAGTGGAAGGGTTAGCGATATGCGAAAGTCCGAACTTGGAAGAAGACGCATTGCTCTTACAACAGACCTTTTGTGCACTGGGTTAAAATAGTGAAAAATTTACAGGTTTTAAGTAAGTGCCTTCAGAAAAGCTTAGTGATTACAAAAGGTTGTTGGATTTGGTTATATAGAAAGTATAACCCCCTAGTAGGGGTAAGTGTAAAGGGTAGGAGGAGAGAGGATGAATTACTCTGCAGCTCATAAGGTGGCACTTGAGAAGTTTCGAGCTTGTTCCTTAGAAGATATGGGGCGGTGTTCTGGCTATTCTATTGAGGACAATGCCCTCGTTATTGAATTTTTGGGCCAGCATTTTAAGGTAGATTATCCTAGCGGGAATTTTGCGCCTATACAAGATTCAGACGGAGAATTGCCGATAGCTACTCAAATATTGATTCTGCATTACGTTACAAATCTTAGTGAGACCTCAGAAGCGGGGAAGCTCATTTCTTACAAAGAGTTACCGGGTGGAGCTATTTATATCAAACCGTTTACCGGACGAGCCATTGATCCGCTGGTCCGAACGTTTGGTTCTGACCCAGATAGTCTTCTTGAGGTAGTGACAGGTTTAGGTGGACAATCCAATGGGCTTGGAGATGTAGGGGTAACATATAGGGTTTTCCCGCGTATTTCAGTAGCCTTGATTCTTTGGAGAGCAGATGATGAATTCCCGGCCTCTGGTAATATTTTATTCGATGCATCTGCCCCTTCAATTCTACCGACGGAGGATTTTGCAGTCTTAGCTAGTCTGGTTGTTTTTGGGCTTAAACGGATAAAAGCGACGTTATAGAGAGAGAAGCAATGTACCTAACATACTTCCTCCAACGAAAGCTTATTGCTAAAATCAGTTACAACAGAAACTCAGAAATCCCTAAAACCTGATCAAGATTTGGGGGATTTCCTCATAGAAAGCTCCAAGCAAACCATAACATTTTTGCTTGGGGCTTTCAATTAATAACATCGCAATTTACTTTACACTGAAGGAGCTTCCATGCCAAATTGAGCCCACTCTTCATGGGATGGCCCCATAATTCCAGGTACTTTAAGTCCTGCCTGTCTCATGAGGACGGTCATTTGCCCTCGATGATGAATCTGATGATTAATAAGAACATTTAATGTGGTGCCGATAGTCCATGATTCTCCATACATATCCCGTTCCTCTAAGAGAGTCTGATCATTCCAATTCTCTTTAATTTTAATAAGCATGGCCTTATTGACTTCTCTATACGAATCGGCAATTGTTTTTGCTGTATTCGGTACTGGGGAATCCTCTTTGATACCATGAAGAACCAGACCAGTTTTCTGAAGCATCTCAGGGATTGTTGTCACTATATGCCAAGCAATGCGTCCTAATGTCCGATCATCCACGGTAACGGATTGATGGAGGGAATCGTCGGTTAAGCCATCAAAAATCTTTTCTGTTGATTCCGATTCTTTTTCCCAACTAGACAAAAAAGCAGCTAACGAAGTAAACATATGACATATTCCTCCTAAATTTTAAATTGTCTTAATATTACCAGTCATCAACCTAATACGTCAATAAATGTATATGAATTAAAGTTTAATTAAGGGAACTGTCTTTTCTTGATTAAGGTTGCATTAATACATCCTTTGCTGTTCACAATAAGTCAGGGAGGGATGTTTATATGCATACGTTATGGAAAGGTTCCATTAGTTTTGGTTTGGTTAATGTTCCTGTGAAAATGCATGCAGCTACAGAATCACAGGAGTTTAAATTTAATTATCTTCATAAAGATTGTAAGAATCGTATTCGTTCAATAAAAAAATGCCCTACTTGTGATATGGAGGTAGGTTCGGACGATTTAGTTAAAGGATTTGAATATGAAAAGGATCGATACGTTATTTTAAATGAGGATGACTTAATATCTTTGGAACAACCTATGAGTCGTTCAATCGATATTCTTGATTTTATTAATCTTCCGGAGATCGATCCGATTTATTATCAAAAATCCTATTATCTTTCACCAGAAGAGACTGCCATGAAAGCCTATCGCTTACTGTGTCAATCAATGGAGGAAAGTGGAAAAGTTGCTTTAGCTCGGGTTACAATGCGTTCAAAACAACACTTAGCTTGTCTGCGTGTTTTCGAAAAAGGTTTAGTTATGGAAACAATGCATTACCCAAAAGAAATTCGGCATATGGACGTTGTTTGGGATAATGTGGTCCCCACAAAAGTTGAATTGACCATGGCAAGACAATTAATTGAAAACCTGGCGCGTCCGTTTGAACCTGAGAAATATCATGATGAATTACACGAACAAATGGTGGGGTTAATTGAAAGCAAAATAGCGGGAGAAACCTATCAGGTAGAAGCTCCTGCTAAGGGTGGAAAAGTGGTCGACCTTATGGAGGCATTGCGAGCTAGTATTGCCTTGACTGAAAATGAAAAGGGTCAATTAAAGGCCAGAGAAGAGGAAGGGCCTGCTATTAAATCAATTAAGTCAGCAAAACCAGTTAAGGCAGATAAACTAATTAAAGCAGATGACTCCAGAGAATTAGTTAAGACCGTTGGAAAGGGAGACGAGTCAGACACCGAAAAAATACTAGAAAAAGACAAACCTATAGATAAACCAAAATCTACGTTGACTCCACGTAAACGAATAACCCGACGGGCGAAGGAAGCATAGGTATATTTTCCAGAGCAAGAAATTACCAAAGGAGAATTGATCCATTATTATACAGAGACAGCTCCGCTCATTTTACCTCATATGAAGCAAAGTCCTTTTGTGATGGTTCGTTATCCTGAAGGAATCGATAGAGATTTTTTTTACCAAAAAGAGTGCCCTCCCCAAGTTCCAGAATGGGTGACTCGCTATTCAGATACCCGTTCAAAGCATGGATTAACCTACGTAGTTTGTGATCAACTCGCCACACTCGTTTATTTAATTAATCTAGGCTGTATTGAAATTCATTCTTGGGCCTCAAGTGTTATTAAACCCAATTATCACAGATGGGCGGTTTTTGATCTTGACCCAGATCCTCCCTCGGGATTTAAGGAGACGCTAAAAGTAGCGCACTGGTTAGGGAAGATTTTAAAGGAACTGAGGATGAATTTTCTTGTTAAGACCTCTGGGGCAACGGGGGTACATATTTTGCTGCCTTTAAAAGATCAGTATACTTACGCAGAGGTTCAGAGAGGGATTGAGGGAGTTTGTCGTTTTCTAACAAGAGAGCGCCCAGAATACTGTACGATGGAGCGTAGTGTCAGGAATCGTAAGGGAAAAGTTTATCTAGATTATCTGCAAAATGGAAGAGGGAGAACGATGGCAGGTATATATAGTGTTCGACCGACAAGGTTAGGGACTATTTCTACTCCTCTTCTGTGGGAAGAGGTTGTGCAAGGGGTCAACCCTAATGATTTTAACCTTTGATCCTTTCGGAACAGACTGGAAAAGGTTGGAGATTTGAGCGAGGTGATGGCTAAGAGCAATGATTTTTCATCAATCTTACATTATTTCGCATAAAATAGGAAGATACGACAACATTCTGCGCAGGAGAAGTATCCCTTTGTCCCGAAGAGGAGGCTAAGGAGGGTACACGTGCTATGGGGATGGAACAGGAAAAAATAGTTAGGGCAGCATTTCGCACAATTAATGGCGTTGGAAGCCAGCGATTAAGGCAGCTTATAGCCTACTTTGGTAGTGCCGTTAAGGCTTGGGAGGCTTCCACGAGTAAATATCTTCAATTGCCAATTCAGGAAAAATGGATTAAGCAAGTATTGAAGGTAAGGCAGTCGATCGATCCTCAGAGGATTGGAGAAACACTGACAAAACAGGGAATCCAGATCATCATCCCAGATGAGCCAGATTATCCCTTCTTATTAGCTGAGTTGGCAGATGCCCCACCACTTCTATACTATCGTGGGCAACTAAGGGATAATATGGAAGGACTAGCGATTGTGGGATCTCGAAAAGCAACCGCTTATGGTAAAGCTGTTGCCAAGATGCTTGCCAGAGATGCTGCGGCTAAAGGAATTGTCATTACTAGCGGTCTTGCTCGAGGAATTGATACCGCAGCTCATCAAGGGACACTTGAAGCTGAAGGAATAACCTGGGCCTTCCTAGGATGTGGTCTTGATCAAATATATCCACAAGAAAATCGGAGACTTGCGGAAGAGATTTTGAAAAAAGGTGCATTAATTAGTGAATTTACACCTGGCTCTCCACCAAATGCAGCCCATTTCCCGGCTCGTAATCGTCTGATTAGCGGATGTTCCAGAGGGGTTGTAGTCGTGGAAGCAGCGGAAAGAAGCGGTGCCCTGATTACGGTTGATTTCGCGTTAGAACAAGGACGAGAAGTATTTGCCGTACCAGGACCGATATTTAGCGAGGTTAGTCGGGGGTCACATCATTTACTTCGCCAAGGAGCAAAAATTGTAGAAGGGATCGAAGATATTTGTAATGAGCTACCTGCATGGTCCAACTATGCGGGTCAAATTTCGTTGTTTAAGGGAACTTCGGCTCAGGGTATGCAAGGCTCTAACCTTGAAAAAGAGGTTTTGGAATATGAGTCAATATTACGGCAGTTAAGTGATGTTCCACTTCATATTGACCAAATTACAATGAACTCTACACTGTCGGTATCGGCCATTTCACTGGCTTTATTAGAGCTTCAATTAGGTGGAAAAGTCTCACAATTACCCGGTCAACACTATGTATTAGCACGAGAACGCTAGACATACTACACAAAAGGCGTTAAGATAGGGCTTAGTTTTACCAAATGTTAACCTAAGTACTGAGATTAATCCAATCTGGATATAAGTGTAGTATGAGAAACGAAGTGAAATGTACTTAACTCTTGATTTATTTCAAAAGAACAATTTCTGGTTCGAACACGCTCCATCGTTCTCGAACCTCGAGAAAAGGGTTAATTAAGAGTTTTCTAAAGTTTATTGAGGTGAAATAATGTCAAAAACGCTTGTAATTGTTGAGTCCCCAGCCAAGGCAAAGTCAATCAGCAAATTTTTAGGAAGTCGGTATACAGTCAAAGCTTCAATGGGGCATTTGCGTGATTTGCCGAAAAGTCAATTGGGTGTGGATTTAGAAAACGACTTTGAACCAAAATATATAGCCATACGTGGACGCGGAGATTTAATTAAAGATTTGCGTGCTGCGGCTAAAGGAGCCGATAAGGTTTTCTTAGCTTCTGACCCAGATCGCGAGGGGGAAGCAATTGCATGGCATCTATCCCATCTGTTAGGACTAAACCAGGGGGATAAGAATCGGATAGAATTCCATGAAATCACTAAACAGGCCATACAATCTGCGATCAAACATTCCCGTCAAATAGACCAAGATCGTGTGGATGCCCAACAGGCCCGCCGGGTTTTAGATCGTTTAGTAGGCTATCAATTAAGCCCTTTACTCTGGCGAAAAATCAAGAAAGGGTTAAGCGCAGGGCGGGTTCAATCCGTGGCAGTACGGTTAGTAGATGATCGGGAAGAAGAAATACGAGCATTTGTGTCCGAAGAATACTGGAGTTTGATGGCAAGTCTCCAATCAGCAGGAGGAAAATTTTTAGCGAAACTTATGAAGAAATCGGGAAAAAAAATCTTGATTTCTAGTAAAGTAGAAATGGACACTGTTTTAGCTGATTTAGCGGGAAAAGAGTATCAAGTTTCTGATGTTCGTACAAAGGAGAAGAAAAGGCTTCCAGCGCCACCCTTTACCACGAGTAGTTTACAACAGGAAGCCCACCGCAAATTAGGTTTTTCACCCAAGCGTACGATGATGCTGGCACAGCAACTGTATGAGGGTCTTGATCTGGGCAAAGAAGGTACGGTTGGTTTAATAACTTACATGCGTACAGACTCTGTCAAGATTGCTGAGATCGCCCAAGATGAGGCTAAAGAATGGATTTTGGACAACTATGGCAATGATTATTATCCCTCAGAGCCACGTCAGTTTGCCAATAAGGGGAGAGCCCAAGAAGCACATGAGGCAATCCGCCCAACCGTGCCGTTGCGTACTCCAGATTTGTTGAAAGGGATTCTTTCGCGTGATCAATTACGTTTGTATCGCTTGATCTGGGAGCGCTTTATGGCGAGCCAGATGAGTGTGGCCGTAGTGGATACTTTGACGGTCGAAGCTCTAGTTGATGAATACTTATTTCGGGCGAACGCATCAACCGTAAGATTTCCCGGATTCTTAGCCATTTATGAAGAAGGAAATGATGATATAGGCACAAAAGAGGACGAGCAAAATTCTTTGACACTTTCTGTTTCCCCAGGTGAAAAATTAAAACTGCTTAAACTCCAAGAAAAACAGCATTTCACCGAACCACCGCCACGGTACACCGAGGCTTCTCTCGTCCGCAAGATGGAAGAGGAAGGAATTGGAAGACCGAGTACATACGCGCCAACCATTGAGACCATCCAAACCAGAGGCTATGTTGTAAAAGAGGATAAACAACTCCTTATCACGGAGCTTGGAGACATCGTGATTACCTTACTAAAAGAACATTTCCCAGATATTTTGAATCTGGAGTTTACTGCTAATTTAGAAGAGAAGCTCGATCTTATTGAAGAAGGAAAAGCTTCTTGGAAAGCAGTGGTTGAAGATTATTATGAGCCATTTTCAGTGACGTTGGCTGAGGCTGAAGAGAAGATCGGGAAGGTGAAGATTGAGGATCAAGTTTCAGAAGAAATTTGTGAAAACTGTGGTCGGAATATGGTGATTAAGATGGGGCGCTACGGTAAATTTTTAGCTTGCCCAGGTTTTCCAGAGTGCCGAAATACTAAACCGCTCTTTGAAGAGGTAGGAGCTAATTGTCCAACATGTGCTAAACCGCTTGTAGTTCGCCGTTCAAAGAAAGGCCGGAAGTTTTACGGGTGCCTTGGTTATCCGGAGTGTGATTTTGTTTCTTGGGAAATGCCCGCTCCCGAACCTTGCCCAGAGTGCAAGCATTTGATGGTGATTAAATCGACAAAACGCCAAAAGAAACACGTTTGCACTAATCGAGAATGTCGCCATACAGTAGTAGTTGAGGAAAGCTAATTAAATTCGGTATAGGAGCGAATAATTACATGCAAAAGTCAATAACTGTTATCGGAGCAGGTCTTGCAGGTTCTGAGGCTGCTTGGCAACTTGCCGAACGAGGCGTTAGGGTTGATCTATTTGAAATGCGTCCAACCAAAACGACTCCTGCTCATAAGACGGATCAATTTGCAGAATTAGTCTGTAGCAATTCGCTTCGAGGAGCTGCTATAGAGAATGCTGTAGGGTTATTAAAGGAAGAAATGCGCCGTTTGGGGTCCTTGGTTATGAGTGCGGCAGATCGTAACGCAGTTCCCGCTGGCGGCGCTTTAGCTGTCGATCGGGAACTTTTTTCGAGTGATATCACAAACAGGTTGGAACAACATCCCTATGTAAGTATTCATCGCGAGGAAGTACTTAAGATTCCAAAAACTGGAATTTCAGTGGTTGCTAGTGGCCCATTGACATCAGATGATTTAGCGGAGGATATACTAAGGCTAACTGGAGAGCAAGCTTTATCCTTTTACGATGCAGCAGCCCCAATTGTTACGCTTGAATCTATTGATTTAGATAAGGCCTTTTGGGCTTCACGTTATGATAAAGGAGAAGCGGATTACTTAAATTGTCCAATGACTAGGGAAGAGTATGAGTCCTTTTACAAGGCGCTAATAGACGCAGAGATGGCTGAAGTTCAGGGATTTGAACACGGCAAGGTCTTTGAAGGTTGCCTTCCTGTAGAAGTAATGGCTAAGCGCGGTCTCCAGACGCTAACGTTTGGCCCCTTGAAGCCAGTGGGGTTGGTGGATCCGAGAACTGGTAAAAAGTCTTATGCTGTTGTCCAACTACGTAAGGAAAACCAAGCTGGAACCTTGTTTAATCTGGTAGGGTTTCAAACTCACTTGAAATGGGGAGAACAAAAGAGAGTGTTTTCTTTAATTCCAGGTTTAGAGAAGGCCGAGTTTGTACGTTATGGTGTGATGCACCGTAATACATTCCTTAATGCCCCAAAAGTGCTTAAAGCGGACTTTAGTCTACGTGTTAAACCGGATCTCTTCTTTGCTGGTCAAATGACTGGGGTCGAAGGATATGTAGAATCTGCAGCCAGCGGGTTTCTAGCAGGTCTTAATGCTTGGCGAAGGCTTAATCAGATGAATACCTTGGTTTTACCGCCTGAAACTACTTTAGGTGGATTAGCACGTCATTTAGAGGGCTCCCCAAGTCAAAGTTTTCAGCCGATGAACATCAACTTTGGATTATTACCGCCTTTGGCTGAACGGATAAGGGACAAGCGAGAAAAGAATACAAAGATTTCTGAACGAGCTTTGCTGGCTTTGAGTGAATTCTGTGCTAGAGAGGATATAGGGAGGTAAGGTATGCTCGTTGATGAAGCATTAAGTTTATTTGTGGGCTATCAATATTCCCAAAATCGTTCGGAGTATACCGTTGTTGCTTATCAAACGGATCTAAACCAATTTTTTAGATTTGCAGCATTTGAATTGGGTCAAGAGCCTGAAACCATTACAGTGGACCTAATCGATATCTATATTGTTCGTAGTTTTCTAGGTGCTTTGTCGGAACATGGACTTGCTAGAAAAAGTATGGCTCGTAAGCTCGCTGCGCTACGCTCGTTTTTTAAGTTCTTGTGCTCTAAGGAAATACTACAAAATAATCCCGTACAGCGGGTGGCTAGTCCGAAATTAGGACGTAAACTCCCGCATTTTCTATATCAAGACCAAGTTGAGGGACTCCTTGGTGCTCCGGATGAGGCAGATTTATTGGGTTATCGGGACAAAGTAATTCTTGAGCTTCTCTATGGCTCAGGACTGAGAGTGAGCGAACTAGTTGGCTTAGACCTTGAGAATCTTGACTTAGAAAGCGGGTTGATTCGCGTTCTAGGGAAGGGGAGCAAGGAGCGAGTGGTTCCAGTTACTAACTACGCTATTGAAGCCATCAAAACTTATCTAGGAATGCGCGAAGATCAAAATCGAGCACTATTGCTTAATTATCAGGGAACGCGTTTAACTGAGAGGTCTGTCCGCAGGATCTTGGACAAACTGGTCGCTAAGATCAGTTTGGAACAACATGTAAACCCCCATATGCTACGGCATTCCTTTGCTACTCATCTGTTAGATGGCGGGGCTGATTTAAGAAGTGTTCAAGAGTTACTCGGTCACAAGAAACTCTCATCCACCCAAATTTATACTCATTTAACCCGTGAACGGCTCAAAGAAGTTTTTACACAAGCCCATCCACGTGCAAAAGTGCCGAATAGAGCCAAAAAACCATAAGTTTTCTCAAAAAAATGTAAATTAACTACAATTCAACTTGACATGCTGAATTTGCCCTAGTAAACTTTATATAAGGGGGGTTGATTATGTTTCATGCAACAACTATTGTCGCTGTTAAGAAAGGGGAACACATAGCTATAGCGGGTGACGGTCAAGTAACAATGGGGCAGGCGACCATTATGAAACATACGGCCCGCAAAGTTCGTCGCTTATTTCATGGGAAAGTCATTGCAGGGTTTGCCGGATCCGTTGCGGATGCGTTTACCCTTTTTGATAAGTTTGAGCAAAAACTCGAAGAGTATCATGGAAATCTTCAGCGTTCAGCCGTAGAGTTGGCGAAGGAATGGCGAACAGACAAAATGCTGAGGAATCTCGAAGCTTTGCTTTTAGTTGCCGATACACAAAACCTTTTGATAGTATCTGGTTCGGGTGAAGTGATTGAACCTGATGATGGAATTGCGGCCATTGGCTCCGGTGGAAACTATGCTTTAGCAGCTGCGCGGGCCTTAGTAAAGCACTCGGTTTTATCAACATCGGAGATCGTACGGGAAGCAATGCTGGTAGCTGCCTCAATATGTGTGTATACAAATGAGCAAATAATCGTCGAAGAGCTATAGGGGGTGCGACTATGGATCACTTGACTCCGCGTCAAATTGTCCTTGAATTGGACCAGTATATTATCGGACAAAATACTGCAAAACGAGCTGTTGCGGTTGCTTTGCGTAATCGTTACCGACGTTCTTGTTTACCGGATCAGTTGCAGGAAGAAGTCATACCTAAAAACATTTTGATGATAGGTCCTACAGGTGTTGGTAAAACAGAGATAGCACGACGGTTGGCAAAACTTGTAAAGGCCCCCTTTATTAAGATCGAAGCAACAAAGTTTACCGAAGTTGGCTATGTAGGCCGGGATGTGGAATCTATTATCCGTGATTTAGTGGAAATATCCTTACGCATGGTGAAGGCAGAACGCATGGAACAGGTTCAGACTCTGGCAGCAGTCAATGCCGAAAAACGCTTGCTTGAATTGCTTGTTCCAGAAAAACGTACGGAGAGTTCATCAAACAACCCCTTTCAAATGTTATTCGGACAGCCATCAAATCAAGAAAAAGAACCTGAAATAACTCCAGAAATCGAAAAAGAACGTAAGGTTGTAAGAGAACACTTGCAACGTGGTGAGCTTGAAGAGAAGGTTATTGATATTTCAGTAGAAGAAAGTATGCCTCTTTCCGATATGCTGGGCAACAATAACATGATGGAGATGGGCTTAAATATTCAGGATATGATGTCTGGGATGCTCCCCAAACGCCACAAAAAGAGAAAAGTCACTGTACGCGAAGCGCGTAAAATTTTAATCCAGGAAGAAGCTCAAAACTTGATAGATCACGACGAAGCAGTGCAGGAAGCAATTCGGAGAACTGAACAAGAGGGAATTGTATTCTTAGATGAGATCGATAAAATTGCTGGACGAGAAGGCACAAGTGGTGCGGATGTTTCCAGAGGAGGAGTCCAACGTGACATTCTTCCGATTGTTGAAGGATCCACCGTTGTAACCAAGTATGGTGCGGTTAAAACTGACCATATATTATTTATTGCCGCAGGAGCCTTCCATGTTAGTAAGCCATCAGATCTTATCCCAGAACTTCAAGGAAGATTCCCGATTCGTGTAGAACTCGAATCGTTAAGCGTTGCTGATTTTAAACGAATTCTTACAGAGCCTCAATCGTCGCTTATTAAACAATATAGCGCTTTATTAGGAACTGAAGGGATAAACGTTGATTTTACAGAGAATGCTATTGATGAATTGGCAGAAGTCGCTTACAAAGTTAATTCTACAACAGAAAATATTGGGGCTCGCCGACTCCATACAATTGTCGAAAAGGTGCTTGAAGAATTATCGTTTGAAGCCTCTGAACTGCCGGAAGATTATACGGTGACTATAAATAGGGAGTATGTTGAACACCGCTTAGGTAATGTGGTTAGAAATCAAGATTTAGCACGCTATATTTTATAGAATAGGTAAATAAACTAAGAAGCAAGTCAAAGGAGGACAACATTTTATGGAAACGACATTGTTAGAAAAAACGAGAACCATTAATAAGTTAATTCAGCGGGCTGCTGGCAATCCTGTAGATTTTGAAGAAATGGCAACAGTTCTCAGAAAGGCCGTGACTGCAAACTGTTATATTGTAGGACGGCGAGGCAAGATTCTCGGGTATAGTTTTATGGAAGGGTTTGCTTGTGGAATTATGGAAGACATTGTTGTTCACAGCGAGCGGTTTCCGGAAAGTTATAACGAGGGTCTGATGAAAATTACCGGAACAACGACGAATACGACGCAAGTTGCCAATGGCTGTATCTTTAATAGTAGTGAAGCATGTGGTTTCACCAATAAACTGACAACAACTGTCCCAATTTTAGGTGGAGGAGAACGCGTGGGGACGCTTGTGCTTGCTAAATATGATGTAGAATTTAATGAGCACGATCTTGTGCTAGCCGAATACGGTGCAACCGTTGTAGGTATGGAGATTTTACGAGTTAAGGCAGAACGTGCAGAAGAGGAAGCGCGTAAAAAGGCAGCCGTTCAAATCGCGGTAGGAACCCTATCGTATTCTGAACTCGAAGCAGTTGAGCATATTTTTGCTGAGCTCGGTGGTGGGGAAGGACTTTTAGTTGCGAGCAAAATTGCTGATCGTGTGGGTATTACACGTTCTGTGATTGTCAATGCACTGAGAAAATTTGAGTCTGCTGGAGTGATTGAGTCGAAGTCTTTAGGAATGAAAGGAACTTATATCCGAGTTCTTAATGATTATTTGCTCGATGAACTTGAAAAGCACACTAAACACATGAAGTAGACCTTAATATTCCAGTTAGCCCCATGCAGCTATATGTTACCACTGATGAATGAAAAAATTTATTTTCCAGAGTAGAAGTATAAGCTGACTGTGCCAGTCAGTTTATACTTTCTGGAAGTGGCTTGGCGCAAGCCGAGTTTTCTATTGCAGGAGGTATTACGTACGATGGAAGAACATGATTATGTTTACCAACTGAGACCCCTTATCATTCCAGGCCTCGTGTTTCTTATTCTGTACCCCCTAATTATTGGGAGTGTGCATGTTTTCAGTAAACTACCCACCTTGGAACTAAGGGTGCTCGTCGGAATCTATGTTGTTTCAGGACTCGGAATCGTAACCTTGTGGGTCATCGGAAAGAGCAAACGTATTATGATTAATGGTCAAAAAATTGTCTTTCGTTCGTTGCTGGGTGAACACATTCTTGAGCCGAAAGATATTCGGCGGGTTGCCTTTTATTTCGATGATAAAGGGCAGGAAATTGCCCAGATTCGGACAAGCCAAGAGTTATATTATGTGAGTGAATTATATTTCCCTTTTCCCGAGCTTATGAGTGATTTGGAGATCTTTATCCAACAGTACGATATACGTTCAAATCTTACAAGGTATGCTAATTAAAACAATAAGACCTTTGTGTCAAATTTCGTTGCAAAGCCAATAAGAATGTGCTAATCTTGTAATAGTGTGATTTAATGACACACGCAGTGGGATGAAGGTGCCAGTTCCTTGTCGGGAGGCAAGGGGTACTTTGAGATGAACCTGCGGTGGAAAAAACAAAAAGAGAGTAGGTATAACAATGGCTGTCATTTCTATGAAACAATTACTTGAAGCGGGTGTTCACTTTGGACACCAAACACGTCGGTGGAATCCTAAAATGGCGCGCTATATTTTCACTGAGCGTAATGGAATCTATATTATTGATTTACAAAAGACAGTGAAAAAAGTGGACGAGGCCTATAACTTTGTTCGAAATCTTGCTACTGAAGGGGGTACCATGCTGTTCGTTGGTACCAAGAAACAGGCACAAGAGTCAGTCAAAGATGAAGCTGCACGATGTGGGATGTACTTTGTCAATGAACGTTGGCTTGGAGGAATGTTGACCAACTTCCAAACAATCCAAAAACGTGTTGATCGTCTACGTGTATTGGAGCGGATGGAAGCAGAGGGCGTTTTCGAAGTGCTGACAAAAAAAGAAGTTTCTGCACTGCGTCATGAGATGGAAAAATTAGAGCGCTTCTTGGGTGGTATTAAGAATATGAAGAAGCTCCCGGATGCCCTATTTATTGTAGATCCACGTAAGGAACGTATTGCCGTTGCAGAAGCACGCCGTTTGCATATTCCTATTGTTGCAATCGTAGATACTAACTGTGATCCAGATGAGATAGATGTTGTTATTCCAGCTAATGATGATGCGATTCGTGCTGTCAAGTTGTTAACTGCAAAAATGGCTGATGCCATTATCGAAGGACAACAAGGTAACGAGGAAGATGTAGAGGAAGCTGGAGAAGTAGCCGAAGCGTAAGCGAAGCGCGAGGTTCGAAGTTCGAACCTCGCATATTTGGTGTTACTTACTTATAATCATATATTGCATACTTATAATGTTTCATTTTTGTAGAAAACACATAATAATAACGCGCGTTGAACATCGAGTATCGAGCATAGAACTTATATCGTGCCTCGCGCCTCGAACTTCGCGCCTCGAAAACAGGAGGGTAAAACAATGGCAGAGGTAACTGCAGCTCTAGTTAAGGAACTTAGAGAACGAACCGGGGCAGGCATGATGGATTGCAAAAAGGCACTTACGGAATGTGGTTGTGAAATGGAAAAGGCTTGTGACTATCTCCGTGAGAAAGGACTAGCCGCCGCCGCTAAAAAAGGCGCGCGTGTTGCTGCAGAAGGGATGATCGAGTCCTATATTCATGGTGGTGGACGGATCGGTGTATTGCTTGAAGTGAACTGTGAGACAGACTTTGTCGCTCGAGGTGACGAATTCAAAACTTTGGTTCGTGATCTTGGTCTACATATTGCAGCTGCAAATCCACAATATTTGAACAAAGAAGAAGTTCCTGCCGACGTACTCCAACATGAGAGAGATATTTTGAAGGCACAAGCTCTTAATGAAGGAAAGCCCGAAAAAATCATTGAAAAAATGGTAGAGGGACGAATTGAAAAATTTTACAAAGAAGTATGTTTATTAGAACAAGCTTTTGTGAAAGATCCTGATAAGAGCATTAAAGATCTAGTACTAGATAAGACAGCCAAAATTGGTGAACGCATCGTCATCCGCCGATTTACTCGTTACGAGTTAGGGGCAGGTATCGAGAAAAGGCAAGATGATTTTGCAGCAGAGGTTATGAAAGAACTAAATCGATAATGACCTTACAAGCAATCTAGAGAACACCCTGGTGTTCTCTTTTTGAAATGTGAAAGATATTCTCTTTGGATAGAATTAGATTGATGGAGGTTAATCCATGGAAAAGCCACGGTATAAACGAGTTGTCCTTAAGATAAGTGGGGAAGCCCTTGCAGGTAATCAAGGATTTGGCCTTCAACATGATATGCTGGTTTCCGTTGCGAAGCAAGTGGCTGAAATTCGAGATATGGGGGTTGAAGTTAGCCTAGTTGTTGGTGGGGGGAACTTATGGCGTGGTATTACGGGTAGTGCCCAAGGTATGGACCGTTCCCAAGCCGATTACATGGGCATGTTAGCAACAGTGATGAATGCTTTGGCTTTACAGGACGCTTTGGAAAAAGCAGGCTCAGATACCAGAGTCTTATCGGCAATCGAAATGAGACAAGTTGCCGAGCCTTATATTCGTCGTCGAGCCATTCGACATATGGAAAAAGGTCGAATTGTGATCTTTGCTGCTGGAACTGGTAACCCTTACTTCTCTACGGATACTACGGCTGCTTTAAGAGCTGCAGAGATTGAAGCGGAAGTTATTTTGATGGCTAAACGAGTAGATGGGGTTTACGATTCAGATCCGTTTGTTAATCCCTCAGCACTTAGGTTTGAGACTTTAAGCTATTTGGATGTCCTTAGTAGAGGACTCGGGGTAATGGATTCTACAGCGACCTCACTTTGTATGGATAATAATATTCCAGTAATAGTTTTTGACCTTACAAAACAAGGTAATATTCGTCGTGTAGTTATGGGTGAATCGATTGGAACTTATGTTGGGAGGGATAGTCAATGATTTCAGAGGTGATCAAAGACGCGGATGAGCGAATGCATAAGGGGGTTGATGCATTACGTAGAGAATACTCTACGATACGTGCGGGCCGTGCCAATCCTAGTGTCTTAGACAAGGTCATGGTTGAATATTATGGAGCTCCTACCCCCATTAATCAACTTGCGAATGTTTCTGCGCCTGAAGCTAGAATGTTGCTCATTCAACCTTGGGATAGATCTGTTCTTCCTGCCATTGAAAAGGCGATTATGAAATCAGATTTAGGGCTTAATCCGTCAAGCGATGGGAATGTAATACGTCTCATGATTCCACAACTCACTTCGGAGCGGAGAACGGAATTGGTAAAGACCGTAAAAAAGAAAGCCGAAGAAGCACGTGTTGCTGTACGTAACGTGCGTCGAGACGTCAACGATCAGTTGAAGAAGTTAGAGAAAGATCACGATGCTTCTGAAGACGAGGTCAAACGCGCCCAAGAGGAAGTACAGAAAATGACTGACAAAATCATCAAAGAAATTGAACGTGTAATGGAAACCAAGGAAAGCGAAATCATTGAAGTATGATTCAGGCTTGGCTCGGTCGTAATTGGAATCAGATTAAGCCGGAAATTGAAAGGTTAGCTAAACCTTACGCTTTCCAAATCACACGTCCTCATGGTAATATAGAATCATGGGGAGACTACCGCGTTGTTCGCGTCAGAGAATTCGATGACCGTATGGATATTGTATTGGCACACGAAAATTTTCGTTCAGACAAACATTGACCCCCTAACTTACAAGGGGGTCTTACTCGTAATTTAAGGTTCGTGGTTCGAACGACGACTTTAAATATGCCTGTGGAGTGATCCGACTTAACTAGAGCGAGCAAGATTTTATATTTATGAAGTAGTAAAAAGTATGGCGACCAAAATCGAACCACGAACAACGAATATCGAACCACGAGTTGGGGGTGTAATGATGTGGCCTAAGGCTTGGAAACAAAATAAGGTGGATTCAAAGGATCAGATTGCGCTGGAACGTCTTCCTCGCCATATTGCCATTATCATGGATGGGAATGGGCGCTGGGCTAAAAAACGAGCACTTCCCCGTTCAATGGGACATAGAGCGGGAGTTGAGGCTCTACGAAGAGTTGTTAAGGCCTGCTCTAATTTAGGGATTGAGGTTTTAACAGTGTATGCGTTTTCCACGGAAAACTGGAGTAGGCCTAAGGATGAAGTGGGTGTGCTCATGACTTTGCTCACGGAGTACTTGAGAAAAGAACTTCAAGAACTTCATCAAAACAATGTAGTCATTCGGGCAATAGGTGGAATTAATGACCTGCCTCAGGAAGCACAGCGAGAATTAGACAACTCGATGAAACGTACTCGAAATAATACGGGCCTTATTCTTAACCTTGCTTTGAATTATGGTGGGCGATCCGAGATTATTGATGCAGTCAAGAAGTTAAGCAAAGAGGTTTTGAGTGGGGAACAGCTAATCGAAGATATTAATGAAAGACGCTTTAGTGATGCGCTCTTTACAAAGGGGTTACCAGACCCTGATCTAATGATTCGTACCTCAGGGGAGATGAGGCTAAGCAATTTTTTGCTTTGGCAACTAGCGTATACAGAAATTGTAATCATTGAAGAGCTTTGGCCTGATTTCGGGGAAAAAGCTCTACTTGATGCGATTAAAGTGTACCAGAAACGGGATCGCCGATTTGGTGGAATACATACAGATTGAGGATAGCACATGTTTAAAAGAACAATGAGTGCACTGATTGGTGCCCCAATTCTACTGGGATTAATCTATATGGGGGGACCTTATACAGCTTTCTTGGTCGCTATATTAACATTGCTGGCCTTGCGAGAATTTTTACTAATTGGGGTTCAAATGGGTGTAAACCCTTGGTATATACAAACTACGGCAGCGACCGCTGTTTGGTTGACTAGTTTGTTCACTGGCAGGGAAGAATGGATAATGGCGGCTCTTCTCTTCTGGTTTTTGATATGTCTTGGACGACTTGCCCTGACATATCCTAAATCGCCGCTTTCGGAAGCAAATTTTAATTTATTGGCTGTTCTTTACGCAGTTGTCTTACTTTCCCATCTTTATTTACTTCGGCAGGTTCCACGAGGAATAGAGTGGACCTTTCTTACAATCTTTTTGGTATGGGCAACGGATACCGGCGCATATCTTATAGGGAGACAATTTGGACGCCGTCCTTTAGCGCCTAACGTAAGTCCAAAGAAAACTGTAGAGGGTTCAATGGGCGGATTGATATTCAGTATCGCTATAGCCATTGCATGTTGGCGCTTAATCGGGGGAGCTTCTTTAATCGTATATGTTGTTTTGGGAGTTCTAATTGGAATTAGCGCCCAAGTTGGTGATCTATTCGAATCGGCCTTAAAACGCAGTGCAGGAGTTAAAGATTCTGGAAACCTTATTCCAGGGCATGGTGGGATTTTGGACCGCTTCGATAGTCTTATATTTGCTCTCCCTTTGGTATACTATGGAATAATTCTGCTGTCTTGAGGTGAAGGTATGAGTATCCAGAAACATCCTCTGTGGACAAATATTAACAGACTGGCTATAGTGACAAGTCTCCTTGTAGTTTTAAAGGTTTTCACATACTTTTTTCAAGACTTTTTGCCAGTTTTTGGTGAGGTTATTGGTAAGCTGTTTAGTGCTTTTTTGCCGTTTATTATTGCTCTTATTATTGCCTTTTTACTCGAGCCGCTCCTTGTTAGGCTAATGCGGGCCGCACGAATTCGTCGACCATATGCCGCAGTACTTTCTTTACTATTGACAATTGCGGGATTAAGCCTTTTCGTTTTTGTAATTGTTGCCCGTCTTTATACAGAGTTATCCGAGCTAGCAATTAGTTTACCTAATTATGGGTATCTTGTGGATCTTGTCTCAAAGCAAGTCGAAACTGCGGAAAGATTTGTAGAAGTAAACCCTCAAATCCAAGACACCTTGTTTACCGCGACACAAACCCTGGCTACTACACTTCAGGCATGGGCTAAAACGGCTAGTTCACTTTTGCTATCTTTTCTGACCGCTTTGCCGCGTGTATTCATTGTTATGGTCGTGTCTATTGTTGCAACATTACTGATAAGTTCAAGTTATCCGAATGTAAAACGATTTATTTCAAACTTGTTTCCCAGTCGTTGGCACGTAAGAGCTCAAGCAATTAGTGAGGATTTGGGTGCAGCTGTTGTAGGGTATTTACGGTCACAAGCAATTTTGGTTTCTGTAACTTCGCTGGCAACCATAGCCGGGTTACTGCTAATGGGAAACCGTTATGCAGTTACGATTGGAGTTATGGCTGGTTTGCTGGATATTGTACCGATTGTAGGGACTGGAATGTTATTCGTACCTTGGGCTGTCGCGCTTTTTATTATGGGCTCCTTCGGAGAAGGACTAAAGTTATTGGTGATGTGGATGATCATCATGGTTGTAAGGCAGTTTCTTGAGCCAAAGGTTTTAGCCAAAGCAATTGGAATTCACCCGCTTCCAACGCTCATTTCAATGTATGTTGGGCTCCAGTTGATAGGTGGCTTTGGTCTGATTGTAGGACCTGCATTTGTAATATGTTATGAAGCTGTGCGGAGAGTCAGCGTTTTTGGACCTCCAAAAGTGTAGATAATTAGTTGTCAAGATGACTTTAGGATAAAAATAAGCTTTAAAGAGCAGGAAGAGATGATTCGCGTTGAAAACGCTCACTCTATTAGGATCAACAGGGTCAATCGGGCGCCAAACTCTGGATGTCGTCAGTCATGCCGAAGGGCGCCTTAAAATTCATGCCTTGGCGGCAGCAAAAAATGTTCAGCTTATGGAAGAACAGGCTCGGTTATTTCACCCCACATTGGTCGTGATGATGGAGGAGACTGCTGCTCGTGAACTTCGTGGTCGGTTGAGGGATTTACCTATTAAAGTAGATCAGGGAATGGAGGGGATTATCAACTCTGTTATCGCTCAACAGGTCGATACAGTAGTCACGGCGCTATCCGGCAGGGTTGGTTTGGAGCCCACGTTAGCTGCGATTGAAGCTGGTAAAACGATTGCTCTTGCTAATAAAGAAACCTTGGTGGCAGGCGGAGACTTAGTAATGTCTTTGGCCCGGAAAATGAATTGCAAAGTTCTTCCTGTGGATAGTGAGCATTCTGCTATTTTTCAATGCTTAGAGGAAAGTCCAGAAACCATTGATAAAATTATCTTGACAGCATCAGGGGGGCCTTTCTTTGGCTGGACCAGGGAAAAGTTAGCAACTGTCACTCTAGAGAAGGCTCTTTGCCATCCCAACTGGGAAATGGGTGCTAAAATCACTATTGATTCTTCAACAATGATGAATAAGGGGCTTGAAGTGATTGAGGCACATCATTTGTTTAATATGGAGTATGATGGAATAGAGGTCCTCATTCATCCCCAAAGCGTTATCCACTCAATGGTAGAATATCATGATGGTTCAGTACTTGCTCAGTTAGGTAGACCGGATATGCGTTTGCCAATCCAATATGCCTTAAGTTACCCAACACGCTGGAAGAATCCCTTTGAACGCCTAGATCTTCGGGGAAAGACTTTAACGTTCCATACGCCGGATTTAGAAGCGTTTCCAGCCTTAGCCTTAGCATACCAAGTCGGACGACGAGGAGGAACTCTGCCAGCCGTTATGAATGCTGCTAACGAAGTTACAGTATCAGCATTTCTTCAAAAGCAGGTTTCATATCTGGGGATTCAAGATATTGTTACAAAAGTATGCTCTGAGCACCATGTTTTAGATACCCTGGATTTGGGAAGTATACTCGATGCAGACACTTGGGCTCGTCGACGGGCGGAAGAACTTATTGCGAGGTTCGAGGCACGAGGTGCGATGTTCGAGTCTTAGAAAGATCGAACCACGAACTTCGAACCACGAACATAGAAAAGGGGGGGTTAAAGTGTTAACGACACTCGCCATTGTTTTTGTTTTTGGAAGCATGGTCATGATTCATGAATTTGGACACTACATTGTCGCCAAATGGATTGGAGTCAAGGTGATTGAGTTCAGCTTTGGTTTTGGTCCGAAAATCGTGGGTTATCAAGGGAAAGAAACGCTTTATACTCTACGAGTTGTTCCTCTGGGGGGGTTTGTCAAACTTCATGGTATGGATGCAGAAATCAATGAAAAGGGTCAGTCGGTTATAGCCTCGAACCAAGACGTGAGAAGTTTTATGAACAAGCCAGTATGGCAACGTATGGCTGTAATTGCTGCTGGACCGATTATGAATTTTGTTTTGGCCATCATTATGTTTGTAAGTGTCTTTGCTTATATGGGGATTCCATCGCAGGGGAGTAGTAATGTGATCGGCTCATTAGTCAAGGATAAGCCAGCTGCAACTTCTGGAATTCTAGCGGGAGATAGGATTATTTCTGTGAACCAAGAGTCAACACCGGATTGGACTCGTTTAACAGAAGTCATTCATTCTAAACCGGATCAAGTGATAAGCTTAATGATAGAGCGAGGTAATGAAAAGCAACGTCAAACAGTGTCTATAAGGACGGAAAAAGATCCCCAGACAGGGTATGGAATGATCGGGATTGCACCGGAAGTTACCTATGTTCATGCCTCAATTCTTGAGGCAACCCGTGTTGGGATTGAACGATCAGTAGATTTTACAAAGCTAATTATTGTGACCTTAACACAAATGGTTACTGGAAAGATACCTGCAGACGTAGGTGGACCTGTCATGATTGCTCAGGTCATTGGAGAAGGAGCTAAGGAAGGTTTTTCTAACTTATTAGGTTTGACAGGTGTATTAAGCATCCAATTGGGTCTCATTAATTTATTTCCTATCCCTGCTCTAGATGGAAGTAGACTCGTTTTTCTTTTGTTCGAAGGATTAAGAGGAAAACCCCTTAATCCGGAAAAGGAAAATATGATTCACTTAGTGGGCTTTGTATTGCTCATGGGTTTAATGCTCGCCGTAACTTACAAAGATGTTTTACGCTTGTTTGTCAAAGCTGGGTAATGTACAGGGGGAACGTAGTTCATGATACAGAGAAAGAAGACCAAAGCTGTGCAGGTTGGGTCTGTGAAAGTCGGTGGAGGAGCCCCGATTGTTATACAATCGATGACTAATACGGATACACGTGATACAACCAGCACTCTAGCACAGATTCATGCCTTAGCTGAAGCTGGATGTGAAATTGTGCGTCTTGCTGTTTTAGATACAGACGCGGCGGAGGCTCTAAAAGTTATTACTGGTGCAAGTCCACTTCCCGTAATAGCAGATATACATTTTGATTACCGTCTGGCCATTCAGTCAGTTGAACAAGGGATTCATGGATTGAGATTGAATCCTGGAAACATAGGAGCCCGTTGGAAAGTGCAGGAGGTCGTGCGTGCGGTGAAGGAACAACAGATCCCAATCCGCATCGGAGTTAACGCCGGATCATTAGAAAAGGAACTTCTTGGAAAGTATGGCGGCCCTACTGCTACTGGAATGGTCGAAAGTGCTTTAGGACATATCCGATTACTTGAGGATGAAGGCTATGACAAACTAAAAGTTTCCCTTAAAGCCTCTTCTGTTCCTCTAATGCTTGAGGCTTATCGCAAGATAAATGAAGTTATTGATTACCCCTTACATTTAGGGGTCACCGAAGCAGGAACTGTGCGCTCGGGCGTAGTAAAATCGGCAATCGGAATTGGTACACTGCTTGCAGAAGGGATAGGAGATACGATTCGAGTGTCTCTCACTGGAGACCCTGTACGAGAAATACCAGTGGCCATAGAAATCTTGCGTGTCCTAGACCTACGACAGCGTAGCGTGGAGTTAATCAGTTGCCCGACCTGTGGTCGGACACAGGTCGATCTGGCCGATCTGGCAGAAAAGGTTGAGGAACGGTTATTACAACTTCCACCCCTGGACAAGCCTTTAAAGGTTGCAGTGATGGGATGCGCAGTCAATGGACCGGGGGAGGCCCGTGAAGCTGATTATGGAATTGCTGGAGGAAAAGGTATGGGGCTTTTATTTCGCAAGGGAGAGATTGTGGCCCGTCTTCCAGAACACGAATTGCTGGCAGCTCTGCTTCAAGAGATTGAGGCGTATGTAAGTGATCATCAGAAACTTCAATAGGCGATCAAGCCCTACTTAAAAACAGTAAGGCTTAAATTTAAAAGTATATTCTCGAAAGAAAAATAATTATAACCTATTAAGTATTAGATTACATCAGAAACTATTTGGAAAGGAATGGACATCATGCTCGTCAGCCAACTATTAAATCCTACACTCCGCGAGGTTCCAGCTGAAGCTGAGGTCATTAGCCATCAACTGATGGTGAGGGCAGGTTTAATTCGCAAGTCTGCGTCTGGTCTTTACACCTATTTGCCCCTAGGGTTAAGAGTGTTGAGAAAGATCGAAACCATTGTACGAGAAGAAATGGATGCCAAAGGTGGACAAGAAGTCCTCATGCCAATTATGCAACCAGCTGAACTATGGAAAGAGAGCGGACGCTGGGATGTATACGGTGCAGAGTTGTTTCGTCTAAAAGATCGCCATAATCGAGAGTTTTGCCTTGGCCCAACCCACGAAGAAATTATTACAGACCTTGTTCGGGGTGAAATCCGATCTTACAAGCAGCTTCCATTGCTTCTTTATCAAATTCAAAACAAGTACCGCGATGAGCGTCGTCCACGCTTCGGATTGATGCGTGGACGAGAATTCGTTATGAAGGATCTCTACTCATTTGACCGTGATGAGGCAGGTCTTCATGAGAATTATCGGAAAATGTACGATGCTTATTGCCGAATATTTTCCCGCTGTGGTTTAACTTATCGTCCTGTAGAAGCGGACCCAGGTGCCATTGGGGGTACTGGTGGATCACATGAGTTCATGGTGCTGGCGGATTCAGGAGAAAATTCAGTGGTTTATTGCTCAGGGTGCGATTACGCTGCAAATACGGAAAAATCCGAATGCCGCCCCCAAGTGATCGAAGACGTATCTCCTGAAGGAAAGCGAAAGTTAGTACCTACACCGGGAGTCAAGACCATTGAGGACATCAGTGAGTTTTTGGTTGTACCGAAGAGTAGCTTAGTTAAGTCGTTGCTATATCAAGGGGATGAGAAGACCTTTTTGGTGTTAGTACGTGGAGATCGTGCACTTAATGAAATAAAATTAAATAACGCCTTAGGTGGATTTGTATCCCTCCAACTCGCCTCCCCCGAGTTAGTCGAGAAAATAATAGGGTGTGGACCGGGTTCTGTAGGGCCTGTTGGAGTGCCTGATGGACTTATGGTCATTGCTGACGAAGAAGTTTCCCTTATGAAAAGGGCTGTTTGCGGAGCAAATAAGGCTGATCATCACTACGTTGATGTTGTTCCAGGTCAAGATTTCTGCATAGACCAAGTTCACGATTTACGAATGGTTGAGCCTGGTGAAGCTTGTCTTAAATGCGGTGCCCCACTTAAAGAAGCACGTGGAATCGAAGTAGGTCAAGTTTTCAAATTAGGAACTAAATATAGTAAAGCACTAGGGGCGAACTATTTAGATGAGAACGGAGTGGAGAAGAGTTGCGTGATGGGTTGTTACGGTGTTGGGGTAAGCAGAACGATTGCAGCTTCCATCGAACAAAATCACGATGACTTCGGAATTATCTGGCCCATGCCGATTGCCCCTTACCAATGTATCGTTGTACCAGCCAGCACTAAGGATGCTTTAGTTGTAGAGACAGCCGATAAACTCTATCAAGACCTTAAGCGTCTTGGAGTGGAAGTTGTTCTCGATGACCGAGATGAACGTGCAGGTGTCAAATTTAAGGATGCAGATTTGGTCGGTTATCCGATAAGGGTAACACTAGGAAGCAAAACCCTAGCCAATGGTCAGGTTGAACTCAGAGAACGTAAATCAGGCGAGACTCACCTGGTTCGTGTAGAAGATCTTGCTCAACAGGTAAAGATAATTATTGAGAAAGCTTTACTGTGTTAGTTAATTTGGGAGTGTGAGATATGGTTAAGCCTCTTCGGTTACAGGAAGTACCATTTTTATTACGACTTCCTCCGGATCGAGTGGGACTTCTACATCTGGATCTCAAGACAGTAGAGTTCAAACGGGTGGAGGTCTTTCCCATACTAGCGAAATGGGTCCTCCACCTTTCTACTTCGTTGGAACTGGAATAATCCAGTTTACACTATTTCGACAGCACAAACAGCTATTAAAAAAATAATAAAAGTATAAAGTAACTTATTTTTGTATAATGAATGCACTAACCTTCCGAGTATTCACTTTTTTATACACTTTCGTTTAAAACTGGTACAAAACATTATTTACCTTTAAATTTCTCTTGAATAAAGTCATCTAAAAAACTATAATGTTAATTAACTCCAATAAACTAAATATTGCTGGATGATTTTTACGGGAGAGTGGCTAATAGCCTGCCGAAGAGGTTGTACTTTCAGGAGCTTGAGTTCAAGCGGGACCGTAAACTGACAGGACTCTGGAGAGACCCAAATGATGGGCGCCGAAGGGGCAACGCAATGACGCTTTGCTAATCTCTCAGGCAAAAGGACAGAGTATTTAAGTTTATTTAAAAGATACATTTTTTAAGTGATTTTTTGTTAAACTAATACTGCTCATTTAATCCAGAGTCAAATCGCTAAGATTTGGCTCTTTTTATATATAAACATATGCAGCTCTCCCGAAGCTGCATATTAGGGGTTTAGACAATTAATAAAGGAGGAACAAAAAATGGAATCATTACACAACATTTTTAACTGGTTGAACGAATATCTTTGGGGCCCCCCGATGCTGATTCTTCTTTTCGGTACGCACTTATTCCTAACCTTTCGAACACGCTTTATTCAAAGGTACATCATCAAAGCCATTAAACTTTCAGTAACTAAGGATAAAACTTCTGTTGGTGAAATAAGTCAATTTGGTGCCCTCACTACCGCATTAGCTGCTACCATTGGTACAGGTAATATCGTGGGAGTATCTACAGCAGTTGCCTTGGGCGGTCCAGGTGCTGTTCTTTGGTGCTGGCTAACGGGCGTGTTCGGTATCGCAACCAAGTACTCTGAGGCTTTATTGTCCGTTAAATATCGAGTTAAGACCTCAGATGGCACGATGCTCGGCGGTCCAATGTATGCACTCGAAAACGGTCTTGGCCAAAAGTGGCTGGCCGTATTATTCTGTATCTTTACTGCGATTGCCGCTTTTGGGATTGGTAACACCACTCAAGCTAATTCGATTTCCATTATGGTCAATGAGAGCTTTAACGTCTCACCTTATATCACTGGTTCCATTTTAGCTGTTCTTACTGGTTTTGTTATTCTCGGCGGTGTAAAATCAATTGCTCGCGTGTGTGAGAGACTTGTACCATTCATGGCAATTTTCTATGTTCTTGGTTGCATCATCATCTTAGTTTTGAATTCTTCATACGTACTGCCTGCCATTGCCTTAATCTTTGAATCTGCCTTTACCCCTCAGGCTGCTGGCGGTGGCTTCATCGGAGCGTCCATTATGATGGCTGCACGCTATGGCATTGCCCGCGGTTTGTTCTCAAATGAGTCTGGATTAGGGTCTGCCCCAATCGTGGCAGCAGCGGCCCAAACTAAAAACCCTGTCCGCCAGGCGCTAGTCTCTGCTACCGGAACCTTCTGGGATACTGTTATAGTCTGCGCAATGACTGGTATCGTCGTAGTGAGCAGCATAATGAGCAACCCTGCGGCAACGGAAGGATTAAAAGGTGCTGCTCTGACAAAAATAGCCTTTGATCAAATCCCTGTGGTCGGTCCGATTGTCCTTACAGTAGGACTTTTAACCTTCGTGTTTTCAACTATCCTAGGTTGGTCTTACTATGGTGAGAGAGCAATTGAGTACTTGTTTGGAAAAGTTGCAATTATGCCCTACCGCTTTCTCTGGGTCATTGCTGTATTCGTGGGCTCCATAATGACACTTGATCTCGTTTGGGCTATGGCGGATGCCATGAACGCACTAATGGCCATTCCTAACCTCATTTCTCTGCTCCTCTTAAGCGGAGTTATAGTAGCTGAAACGAGAAAGTATCTTTGGGAAGACAATTTGGATGAGATCTCAACAGATCCCATTCGTACTATTGTAAAGTAAATCCTCTAAGTTATAAAACTCCCAAATCTATAGAATCCGTCACTGATTTGCTGAAAACGCCGCAGGTAAAATTGTTAAAAAAGAACTCAGATCTTCTAAATACTGGAAGAATAAGACAACAAACCTAGACCTCTAATTGTATCAAGGAGTGTCAAACTACTTCTAAATAAGTAGTTTTTGACACTCCTTGATTTTTTACAGAAAAAATAGTAGTTAAGTAATTTAATGACTTAACCTGCTTAGAAAAGCCTTGGTTCGTTTTTCCTGTGGGCTACCAAAAATTTGAACAGGTGAGCCTTCTTCGACGATCCGACCTTCGTCAATAAAGATTACCCTGTCCGCAACCTCCCTAGCAAAGCTCATTTCATGAGTTACGACAACCATAGTCATGCCATCTTCTGCCAACTGTTTCATTACAGTAAGAACTTCCCCAACTAGTTCAGGATCAAGAGCCGACGTTGGCTCATCAAAGAGCATTATTTTCGGATGCATAGCTAGAGCACGAGCAATGGCCACTCTCTGACCTTGCCCTCCAGATAGCGTTCCCGGATAGCAGCTTTGTTTATCGTATAGGCCAACCTTCGAGAGCAATTCCTGGGCAACTCGGATAGCATCGCTCTTCTCCTGCCTAAGAACATGAATGGGAGCTTCGATGATATTCTCCAACACAGTCAGGTGAGGGAAGAGATTGAATTGTTGAAAGACCATTCCCACTTGACGGCGGATCTGCTTAAGATTGCTTGATCTTCTTTCCAAAGGTACACCGTCTATCATGATTTCTCCCGCGGTCAGTGTCTCCAGTCCATTCAAACAACGAAGAAAAGTACTCTTTCCTGAACCACTTGCACCGATCAGCACCACAACCTCGCCCGTAGACACTGTTGCATCAATACCGTCAATCACTCGATTCTTGCCAAAGTCTTTAACGAGACCATTAACAGCGATCATTGATTTTTCCGGAAAACTATGAAAATTAATTATTGACTTTTCCGGCATGTGTGCCAATTTCACTATTACTCCCCCCTTGTCCGGGTTTGTTTAGATAAGCGCCACTCGAGACTGTGTAAAAGCGCTGATATCACAGTGGTCATCAGCAAATAGAGCACAGCAGCGGTGGTGTAGAATTCCAAAGAACCAAATGTCACACTGGCAAAGCGTTGAGAAGTTTGAAGGAGTTCCGACATTGTAATGACGGAACAAAGAGAAGAATCTTTCAAACTGATGATAAACTGATTGCCTAATGAGGGTATTGAGATCCGTAAAGCTTGGGGAAAGATAATCCTGCGCATGGTCAAGAATTTCCCCATCCCAAGAGATAAAGAAGCTTCAGTTTGTCCTTTTGGAATTGCTTCAATTCCCCCCCGGAAAACCTCGGCGAGATACGCTCCGCTATTGATCCCCAGCCCTAGTACAGAAGATGCAAACGCACTCAATTTGATGCCAAGTTGTGGTAAACCAAAATAGATGAGAAAGAGCTGAACAAGCAAAGGAGTTCCCCGAATCAGCCAAATGTAAAAATGAGCAATATATCGCAGAGGCGTGTGAGATATCTTCAGGAGAGCTGCAACCAGACCGATAAGGATACCAAAAGCAATTCCCAGCACCGCGAGTTCTATAGTCAAACCTGCCCCCTGCAACAGAAAAGGTAGATATTTAAAGATGATGCTAAAGTCAAAATTCAAAGCAAGTTACCTCCAGTCTGATCAGAGCTGCACTCCTTTGCTGAGTTACTCCCGGCTTAACGAATATCTGCACTGAAATACTTTTCACTAATTTTTTGATAGGTTCCGTCATCCAGCATTTCGGCCAGAGCAGTGTTCACAGCCGCTAGCAATTGTGGACTGTCCTTGCGAATGGCGATACCCATCTTCTCCGCATATAACAAATCACCCACTAGTTTATAGGGGTAATTGTGTTGTTTAATAGCATTTAAACCCACAATTTTATCCGTGATCACGGCATCTAGTCTTCCATTAGCCATATCATTAAAGGCATCAGGGTCACCTTTATATGTCTTTACAGTTGCCCCTAATTCTCGTGCTTTCGTTTCAAATGTTGTACCCAGAACAACCCCAACCGTTTTGTCTTTGAGATCAGTTCCTCCGCTGATGTTAGAGTCAGAGGGAACAATAACTTGGGCTCCTGAACGGTAATAAGGAGTACTAAAGTTTACCTTCTCCAACCTCTCGTCCGTAATCGCCATGCTTCCTAAGATCAAATCAAATTTACTGGTCGTTAAGCCAGCAATAAGCCCATCCCATTCAGTAGCGATAGGTGCTGGATTGACATTAATTCTTTTGGCAATCTCTTGGCCTATTTCCACATCGAATCCTGTAAGCTCGTTCTGTTCATTAAAAAAGTTGAAGGGAGGGTACTGTCCACTCATAGCATAGGTCAACTTTCCGTCGGCCTTGATCCGATCCAAGGTTGTTGTAGTTGATGCTTCGGAATTACTCTTTGACACACCACAGCCGGTCGCTACCAGCAAGATAAGGGTAACAAGGAAAAGGACATTATACTTTCTCATTTTTTACCTACCTCCTCAAAACAAAATTTTTTAGAATGATTCTTTTTTATTATTTCAATGAACCGCCTCCAATCCAACAACTTAATTGTATAATATAAGTTGTCACTCATTGAAGTATACCATGTTTTATTACATATGGTCAAATTTGTATCTCGGTAATAAAGACGCTTTGGATAAATATTACAAACAAAGGGTTGACATTTTCGGGATGACAACTTATCATTTCAATTGGAGTTGTCGGATCGGTGTCTAATGTTCCCTTTGCGTTGAATCTATTTTAGGAAACTAGCCCAGTGCTATTGATAACAAATAACAAGGTCTTGTGTAAACTGTGAGGAGGTAGAAAAATGAATGAACGACGAAGGAAATTATGGCCAAATATACGTGATGAACAATGGAATGATTGGCATTGGCATATGTCCAACAGGATAACAACTCATAAGGGATTAATCGATTCAATGTCTATTCCCTTAGAAGAGGCAGATAAAATCAAGCTCTGCCTGGAAAATTTTCGTATGGCGATCACACCTTACTACTTTTCCCTGATGGATCCCCAGGATCCTGAGTGCCCAATTAGAAAACAAGCAATCCCTTCAATCCAGGAATTAAGTAAGTCTTCATGCGATTTAGAAGACCCGTTGCATGAAGAAGCTGATTCACCGGTACGTGGACTGACACACCGCTATCCTGACCGTGTTCTACTCCTAGTAACCGACCAGTGCTCAATGTACTGCAGACATTGCACCAGAAGAAGAATGGCTGGACAGACTGATCAGGCTTTACCGTTGAACCGATTTAAGTCCGCTTTGGAATATATCCGTTCCAATCCGCAGATACGTGATGTTCTGATATCTGGAGGAGATCCATTGACCCTTTCAGATGATCGCTTAGATTATATTTTGTCCAATCTACGTTCGATTCCCCACGTTGAGATTATCAGGATTGGGACAAGAACCCCTGTAGTTCTCCCTATGCGCATTACAGATAACCTCATTGGGGTATTGCAAAAATATCACCCGATTTGGATCAATACTCATTTTAATCATCCCCAAGAGCTTACTGTTGAGGCCCGTGATGCCCTGAACAAACTAGCTAATGCAGGCATTCCGCTTGGAAACCAAACAGTTTTGCTTAAAGGAATCAATGATTGTTCTGTCATCATGAAAAAACTGGTTCATGAACTCGTAAAATGTCGAGTAAGACCTTACTACTTGTATCAATGTGACTTATCCACCGGTATAGAGCATTTCCGGACCTCTGTAAGTACTGGTTTAGAAATTATCGAAATGCTTAGGGGACACACCTCTGGTTTCGCTGTGCCCATCTTTGTTGTTGATGCCCCAGGAGGAGGCGGTAAAATCCCTCTCCAGCCAAACTATCTGATTTTGCAATCAAACGACAAAGTCATCCTTCGTAATTATGAAGGAGTTATCACCGTATATCAGGAGCCAGAAAATAAATCAAGCCGTTGTAAGACATGCTCAGAAGTTTGTTCTGGCTCGAAAATCCGCCAGATTGGTCTTGCTAAATTGCTGAAAGGTGAACGGATTAGCCTGATACCCCAAGATAACTTGCGACTGGAGAGAAGAAAAAAAGTTTCTGGAAGTTGCGGAGGTAAAGCAAATGCTTAACTCGATGAGCCCTGCGAATTTCTCCAGCTACATCACCGTGGATGAAAAGAATAAACGGCTGGTTGTCAATGGTTACACACAAGGAACTAAGCCGTTTTTGTTTAGCAGACAGCTCAATGATTTAGCAATAAAAAAGAAACTGGAAAAAATTTGGCTATGGGCATTGCCAGTAGATGTTCCCGAATTTTTACGAAGCGGTTTCTGTACCGAAGGCAACATCTTTCGAGGGAACTGTGAGGAATTTGCGGTTAGCCTTGCCTATTATGTCAGTGGAGCAAGAGGCCAATCCCATAAATTACAATTAGAGGATTATATTATCCATTCTGTTAGGACGGAACCAATAAAACAGTTACAACCCTTGCCTTTGGGAATGGAGTTAAAACTCTTAGATAAATCCTTCGCTCTGCAAATCTCACAAGTACTGACACAAGTTTTTACAAGTTATCCCTCTCCTGTGGATGACTCTCAATATATTGGCTCCTTGATAGAGAAGGGGAACATTTTTGCCGGAGCATTTTTCCAAGAGAAGTTGATAGGAGTTTCAGCTGCTTATCCTGACCCAATTTTTAACCGTTGCGAAATGACGGATTGTGCAACAATAGAAGAATATCGTGGACATTCCCTATCCGAACGGTTATTGTTTATTTTAGAGCATGAAGTTAAAATGCGTGGGTCATTCAATCTATATACACTGGCACGTGCCCAGTCCTATGGAATGAACAGAGTATTCCGTAAACTTGGGTATAGATATCATGGACGTCTGATTAACAATTGCCATATCGCTGGTTCCTTTGAAGACATGAACCTTTGGGTTAGATAGTCCTGTTAGCTGATGAAAAAGCAAAACAAGAGATAATTAAGCAATCAATGGAATAGAGTTAACAAAAGTTAAAAACCTTCCAAGAATTGAAAGAAATCAAATATTTCGCAAAGTAAAGGGAATAAAGGAAGTACCGCAAAGCAGCAAGGATTTTGGGGGTTTCATCAAACTCATATTAAAAGCGTAAAAATAGGAAGCAAGAGAACCGTCCCCTTGCTTTCTAAGGGGGAGTGATTTATGAAGGTTTTAGTCGCGGAGGATGAAAAGGATATCAGAAATCTTTTAAAGCTACAGCTTGAGCAGGAGGGGTAAAGTATACCTTGCTATATTAATAGCATGGGGTACGAAATGAGGTTGTTTTTCTCTTTCTTATACTTGCCATCAATGGCGGCGTCTAACCTCGAACGTCCTGTTCGAGTCATGGCCAGCGCCTGTGGCTTATCGCCAGCCAAGTTTTCTAATTCCGAAATAAAAAGGGAGGGATTCTATGTAAACGTTAGAAAGTCATTTTCACAATTGGTATGGAGTAGTGTTTTTTTTTGTGGTGTACAGTGTGGTACTTTTGTTTATCGGCCTGTTTCGGCAATTGGGTACGTATTTGGGTGTTTGTACAGGGCAAGTAAGACCTGATGAATACTGGGTCTATATTAAAAAAATACGGCAGCTCTTAGATGGACTTGATACGGTCGTTGTCAAAGAACTTTCTAACATAATGGATACAGCTATTGAGAATCTTCAATTTGAAAAGGCGGCCAAGTATAGGGAGTATTACCTAGGGCTTCGACATGTTATTGAAAAACAGCGATTAGTTCAATTATCTAATAAAAACAGAAATATCTTAGCGGTTGAATTCTTGGACGCTACACTTGCAAAATTATTCTTGATTAAAGGGAATAAACTTCTTTACGGAAAAGTATTTAATAGAAAGGCGTTTAATAGTATAGAAATGAGGCAGTCCCTAAACAAGATGATCAGAGATGAGTTCGTTTCAGCTAAAAATAATCTTCCTAAATTGACTGAGCGGGATATTGATGAGGCTCAAATAATCTTCTCATATCTAAAAAAAAATCGAAAAAGAGTTCTAAGCTTTTGGATTCCATCTACACGATTAAAGAATGAGGCATCTTTAGATGCGATAGTCATAAAGATAATAAATCGGATTACTATAATTTAAGCATTCGCAAAATTCTATTTGTGCATGCTTTTTGTTTATGTTGAAAAGATATTGACACTTGTCTATGTCTGGGATATGCTATATATAGATAAATATCTATCTAATTTAAAATCTGACATTGGCGGTGAGTAAATTGAACCAAAAATATGGGGAATATGCCCTGTTTTTAAAAGCTCTATCAGATGAAACAAGAGTTAAAATATTTGATATGCTTTCTAATGGAGAACTATGTGCTTGCAATATTTTAGAGGAATTCAACATCACCCAGCCAACCCTTTCATATCATATGAAAATCTTAAGCGAAAGTGGTTTGGTAGACAGCAGGCGTGATGGAGTTTGGATGAAATACTCTATTAATAGGAAGAACCTTGAAGCATTAAAACAGTTGTTTGATGACATTGGTCTAAATATGGATAATACAATGGGTCTGTTAAGATAAGGGGATGGGGGTTACGGCACTTTCACTTCCATCTATGATTCTGCTTGAAAAAGTGGTCAAAACTAAGCTTCTGATCGTGTTTGCAGGAGTCGTAACAGTTGGGATAATTATCATTGGTTATAGTTTTAATGTTCTTGGATATTTGCTTATTTAACAATACATTTAGTTGATCAAACTTAGTAGTAGGTTGCACAGTTCTTATGAATATGCTATATTAGTATAAGGAAATTTGTAGTCTTGATGGTAAGGAGTGGGTTCTAGCCCGCTCCTTCGTTTGTCCAATTCGTAGCGTAAGTATAACTTAAGGACATCTTCGTAAGACTATGAGAAGAATGTCTGTTACGTTACGTTTTAAAGGAGCGAATTCATATGAATGAAGCAATGGAACAAAAAATCGCGTCTATGGTTGAACCACTTGTAAATGAAAAAGGCCTTGAATTAGTCAATGTAGAGTACCTAAAAGAAGGAGCGCATTGGTATTTGCGCCTTTACATAGATAAAGACGGTGGCGTAGATATGGATGATTGTTCAGCTATAAGCCACATTGTAAGTGAAATGCTCGATCATAAAAATCCTATTCCGCAGGCCTATATGTTGGAAGTGTCTTCTCCTGGACTTGAACGTCCTCTCAAAAAGGAAGAGGACTTTGTTCGTTTTCAGGGAAGTTTGGTTACAGTGCACACCACTTCTCAGTTTCAAGGGTATAAAGAATTTTCTGGAAATCTTATTGGACTAATCAACGATGAGATCGTTTTAGAATACAATGATGAGCGCGTCGCTATTCCACGCACATTGGTGAAGAAAACTCATTTGGCACTGGATTTTTAGATTTGCACAACAGAATAAGGAGGAAAATGGAAAAATGAATATGGAGTTCATCGAGGCCCTTCACGAGTTAGAAAAAGGACGGGGAATTTCTGCAGAAATTCTATTTGAGGCGATTGAGGCAGCACTGATTTCCGCATACAAGAAGAATTTCGGATCATTACAAAATGTACGAGTTCTTATTGATCGCTTAACCGGTGAGTTTAAAGTTTATGCCCGAAAAACCGTTGTAGATATCGTGGAGGATTCTCGAACTCAGGTCAGCTTGGTGGAAGCGCGTAATCTCGATCCTAATTACCAACTAGAAGACATTGTGGAATATGAAGTGACCCCTCGTGAATTTGGGCGAATTGCTGCACAAACGGCGAAGCAAGTCGTCGTTCAACGCATTAGAGAAGCAGAGCGCGGCATGATTTACGATGAATTTGTCAATCGTGAAGGGGATATCGTTACTGGAGTTGTCCAGCGTTATGAGCAGAAGAATGTCATTGTCGATTTGGGGAAGGTAGAAGCCGTACTTCCGGCACAGGAACAAATACCAGGAGAGGGATATCAATCGTTTGAGCGTATCAAAACCTATGTTGTAGAGGTAAAGAAAACGACTAAGGGACCACAAATTATGCTTTCACGAACACATCCCGGGCTAATAAAACGTTTATTTGAACTTGAAGTTCCTGAAATACATGACGGGATCGTAGAAATAAAGGGAGTTTCTCGTGAGGCTGGAGCTCGCTCCAAAATTGCAGTTTATTCACGTGACCCAAATGTTGACCCTGTTGGAGCATGTGTTGGACCTAAGGGAGTACGTGTACAGACCATCGTCACAGAATTAAAAGGAGAAAAGATTGATATTGTAAACTTCTCAATCGATCCCCAAGAATTTGTGGCTAATTCCCTTTCTCCAGCCAAAGTATTACAAGTATATCCTAAACTCAATGAGAAGGTTGCTATTGTAGTGGTTCCAGACTATCAGCTTTCCTTGGCGATTGGAAAAGAGGGACAAAACGCACGATTAGCGGCCAAACTTACGGGTTGGAAGATTGATATAAAGAGTGAGTCTCAAGCCATTGCTCATAATATTATTCCCCAAGCGCAAGAAGAGTATGAAAATTACGATGAGTACGGCGAATATGAAGAATACTCTGAATATGATGAGTATGCTGAAGCCGATGGATATCAAGAATATCAAGAAGAACAAGAGTATCAAGATGATACGGTACAAGGACTAAAACCTTTCGAAAACGATGAATATAATGATAATGAATCATATGCAGGATATGCAGAGGAGCTAGAGCCCCTTGAAAAGGATGCCGATCAGATTGTTATTGAAGTCCCGGATGTGACAGGAATTAACGAGCTCTCTAAGGAGAAAAAAAAGAAAGGGAAGGGGTGATGGTATGAAGACACGAAAAGTCCCGATGCGGATGTGCTTAGGGTGCCAAGAAATGAAGCCCAAAAAAGAGCTTTTACGAATAGTTAGAACTCCAGAAGGGATTGTAGAGCTCGATCCTACTGGAAAGAGGAATGGTCGTGGTGCATACCTATGTCCTAACTCTGTCTGTTTTCAAACCGCCGTCAAAGAGCGACGTTTCCGAAAAGCTTTTGGAGTTGATGTAGATCCAGAAGTATTTACGCACTTGGAAGGAAAAATATCTTCGTGAATACACGAATCCAATCTTTAGTTGGAATTGCTCGACGGGCTGGTAAAATCGCTTCTGGAGATGCTCAAATTGAGGCCATGGTTAAAAAAAGAAAAGGATTTCTTCTTATCATAGCGGAGGATGCTCACGGAGCACAAAAAAAGTATACTCAGTGGGCAAATGATATAAAATTACCGGTATATATAACTGGTACAAAGCTAGAACTAGGACGTTCTATAGGACTTTCGCCGCGTTCAGCAGTGCTTATTTTGGATCAAGGGTTTGCTAAGGCTATATTACTAGCAAGGAGCTGATGCTTGGAGCGTAATGTGGGAGCCGATTATGTGGGGGTGGTTAAATGAGTATTCGTGTTCATGAATTAGCAAAAGAATTGAATTTTAGTAGTAAAGAAGTGATGACAAGACTCGTGACTATGGGAACTGATGTGAAAAATCATTTAAGTACGGTCGATCAAAAAGACGCAGATCGTTTAAGGAACCAACTGAAAGGAAAGGAGACAAATTTGGAGCATTCTGAACACAAAAATACTGAGGAAACAAGGCCAGTAACATCTGAATCAGTACAAGAAGGAAAGCTGAAAGAACCCCGTTCAGCAATGGAGCGACAGTCTCAAGGCCCTCGTACAGGAACGGAAGGGCAGTCTCAAACCCCTCGTACAGAATTAGAAGGACGTCCGCAAGGTCCACGTTCAGGATCCCAGGGCCAGCCGCAAGGTCCACGTCCGGGATATCAGGGTCAGCCGCAAGGACCTCGTCCAGGATATCAGGGTCAGCCGCAAGGACCTCGTCCAGGATATCAGGGTCAGCCGCAAGGACCTCGTCCAGGATATCAAGGCCAGCCGCAAGGACCGCGTCCAGGATATCAAGGCCAGCCGCAAGGACCGCGTCCAGGATATCAAGGTCAGCCGCATGGACCGCGTCCAGGATATCAAGGTCAGCCGCAAGGTCCACGTCCAGGATATCAAGGCCAGCCGCAAGGTCCACGTCCAGGATATCAAGGCCAGCCGCAAGGCCCACGTCCAGGATATCAAGGTCAGCAGCAAGGACCACGTCCAGGATATCAGGGTCAGCCGCAAGGTCCGCGTCCGGGATATCAAGGTCAGCAGCAAGGCCCACGTCCAGGATATCAGGGTCAGCCGCAAGGTTCACGTCCAGGATATCAAGGTCAGTCGCAGGGCACACGTCCAGGAATGGCTCCACGTGCAGGTGGGGGTGCACCACCGTCACCGACCATCGTAGAGCAAGCTAAAAGGCAGATGCCAGCAAATAAGAAAGCTCAAGATAAGGCCTATGAACGAAAACGAGAAGTAGAAAAGGAAAGAGAAAATGCCATCCGGTCACCACATAAACGCTTTCAAAAGCATCCCAAAAAAGAAGTTAGGGATACGACTCCAAAGCACATTGTGATACAAGGATCAATATCAGTCCAAGACTTGGCCTCAAAAATGAGCCGTAAGGCGGGAGAACTAATAAAACAGCTTATGACTCTGGGAGTTATGGCTACTATTAATCAGGAGTTGGATGTTGAAACGGCAACAATTTTAGCAGGTGAAATGGGTGTTACGGTTGAGGTTAAGGCCGAGAAATCAATGGCTGTTATTGAGGAAATCCTAGATGATCCTAAAGACCTCGTTTTTCGTCCGCCTGTAGTTACCGTAATGGGACATGTAGACCATGGAAAAACCTCCCTCCTTGATGCCATTCGAACAACACACGTAACTGCTTCAGAGGCAGGAGGAATTACGCAACACATCGGAGCTTATCAAGTTGAAATCAATGGTCAAAAGATTACCTTCTTAGATACACCAGGACATGAAGCTTTTACTTCTATGCGTGCTCGTGGTGCTCAGGTGACTGATATCGCAATATTGGTAGTAGCTGCTGATGATGGAATTATGCCTCAAACCATTGAGGCTATAAATCATGCTAAAGCGGCTGAGGTCCCTATCATCGTGGCTATTAATAAAATAGATAAAGAAAATGCGGTTCCGGAAAAAGTAAAACAGGAACTAACCGAGTACGGTCTTGTTGTTGAAGAATGGGGCGGAGATACGATCGCCGTTCCTGTATCTGCCAAGAGTCATCTTAACATCGAACAACTTCTTGAGATGATTTTATTGGTCGCAGAAGTTCGTGATTACAAAGCAAATCCAAATCGTCCTGCTGCAGGTACCGTTATCGAGGCAGAATTAGATAAGGGTAAGGGACCTGTCGCTACCGTTCTCATTTCCAAGGGTACGCTCAACATTGGAGATGTGGCTGTTGCTGGCTGTGCTTATGGTCGAATTAAGGCTATGTTGGATGAAAAAGGTCGACGTGTCAAAAAGGCTGCCCCATCTATGCCAGTAGAAGTGCATGGGTTATCCGAAGTGCCTGAAGCAGGGGAACCTTTCTATGTTGTAGCAGATGAAAAATTGGCTCGTCAAATAACATCGGCCCGTATTGCTGTAAGAAAAGTAGCAGAGTCCAAGCAGAGTGTCGCCGTCAAAGTTAGCTTAGAAGACCTTTTTGACAAGATAAAAGAAGGCGAAATCAAAGACCTAAACATTATTATTAAGGCAGATGTACAAGGGTCAGTCGAAGCCTTAAAGCAGTCCTTGCTTCGGCTTTCGACGAGCGAGGTACGTGTTAACCCAATCCATGGTGGAGTCGGTGCAATTAATAAAAACGATATTATGCTCGCTTCAGCATCAAATGCTATTATTTTAGGCTTTAATGTCCGACCGGATGCCAATGCAAAGGCGACTGCTGAACTTGATAGCGTAGATGTGAGACTATACCGAGTCATCTATGATGCCATTGAGGATGTTAAAGCGGCTATGACAGGTTTGCTAGATCCTTCCTTTAAAGAGGTTATTGTAGGTAAGGCTGAAGTCCGTCAAGTCTTTAAAGTTCCTAAAGCGGGAACGGTCGCTGGTTGTATGGTGACAGAAGGGAAAATCATACGTTCTGCAAAAGTGCGCGTTATTCGTGATAGTATAGTCATCCATGAGGGCGTTATGGAATCTCTTAAACGCTTTAAAGATGATGCTAAAGAAGTTGCCGAGGGTTATGAATGCGGAATTGGTATTGAAAAGTATAATGATGTCAAAGAGGGAGACACTATTGAGGCATTTGTTATGGAAGAGGTTAAGCGGACATTATAGTAAATCAGCCCTGGAGGTATAGGTATGTCAAAACATCGACCTAATCGGTTGGCAGAAACACTAAAAGAAGAGATCTCTCAACTTATTCGAGTGGAGTTAAAGGATCCTCGTATTGGATTTGTAACTCTGACAAGTGTGGATGTTGCGGATGATTTATCACACGCAAAAGTGTATATTAGTGTTTTGGGCACTGAAGATGAAGGTAATGCATCATTGGATGCCTTAAATCGTGCGGCAGGGTATGTTCGATCTGAAATTGGTAAACGGGTACGACTCAGACATGTTCCATCGATCGTTTTCAAATACGATCCCTCCATTCAACATGGTGCACACATTGCAAAATTATTAAAGGATGTTGGAATATCCGATGAAACGGGTAAGGAAGAATCTCATGAATGAAAACACCCCTGTCCAAGAGTTCCTTGAAGTCCTAAGAAAAGCGCCAAAGGTGGCGCTTTTCTCCCATGTATCACCGGATGGCGACTGTTTAGGATCTATGTTGGCCATCGGTTTGGCATTGGAAAAAATGGGCAAAGAGGTATTATTTTATAACCCCAATCCAGTACCGAGCAACTTAATGTTTTTGCCGGGCTCGTCTCGGATAAGTCAGCAACTTCCTGATCCACAACCAGAAACTCTTGTATTTGTAGACTGCACTGATCTGGGGCGAGTTAACCTTTTGATGTCCGATATCTCTAAAGGAAGTACAGTGCTTAACTTAGATCATCACGTCTCGAATCAACACTTTGGACATGTCAACTGGGTTGATGCCCAAGCGAGTGCGGTTGGAGAGCTCGCCTTGACTCTCATTAACCTTCTAGGTGCAGAGATTGACAGTGACATAGCGACAAATCTGTATACAGCCATTGTGACGGATTCGGGGTGTTTCCAGTATAGTAATACCACAGCTAATACTCATCGCTTAACGGCAAATCTATTGGATATAGGTATTGATTTAGCAAATATTCACCATAGTATTTTTGACCAGAGGCCACTTTCCCAAATCAGACTGCTTCAATATGCTTTAAATGGACTGGAAATCTATGCCGAAGGTCAGTTAGCTCTTATGACTTTAAGCTCAGAGGATTTTCTAAAAAGCGGTGCGGAGCAGGAGTTAAGTGAGGGCTTAGTCAATCATGCACGCAGTATTGCGGGCGTCGAGGCAGCAGTGTTGCTTAAAGAGGTCGGACCTTTAGAAATTAGGGTGGGTCTGCGTTCTAACCTCTGGCTGAATGTCAATGAGATTGCTGCACAGTTCGGCGGAGGAGGACACAATCGAGCTGCGGGTTGTACGTTTAGAGTTCAAATAGCAGAGGCAAAGCAAAGAATAATTAGTGCGATTGAGGAGGCGTTAAGGTTTGGAAGGAATTATTAACGTCCTCAAACCACCGGGAATGACTTCTTCAGATGTTGTAGTCTGGATACGGAAAATTCTAAAGATAAAAAAAGTTGGACATACTGGAACTCTTGATCCAGGGGTGGCTGGTGTATTACCGATTTGCGTAGGCAAGGGAACACGTTTAGCAGAGTATATAACAGAGCAAGGGAAGGCTTATATTGCCGAAGTGACGTTTGGTTTAACGACGGATACTCAGGATTCATATGGTAAAGTAATTCGAGAGACCTCACCAATTCTCAACCGAAGTGATCTAGAACGAGCTTTGTCTAACTTTATAGGAAAAATATCCCAGGTCCCTCCGGTATATTCTGCGGTTCGCAAAGAAGGTAAACATCTCTATGAATATGCTCGAAAAGGGATACCAATCGAGATAAATCCACGTGAAGTATCAATTTATAAAATGAACCTTGAAGAATGGTTTGATGGAGAGTTTCCGAGAGCTATCTTGGATATTGAGTGTTCAAAAGGGACCTACATACGGACAATTTGTCATGATCTTGGACAAGCTTTGGGCTGTGGAGCACATATGTCCTATTTAGTACGAGTTCGTTCTGGGCCGTTCATGATCCAGGAGAGCTGGACCCTAGAAGAGATCGAAGAGGCTGTACATGACGGTAATTATTCGTTTATACTACCATTAACTGCTGGAATTGATCTGCCACGGGTATTTTTAGCCGGGGCGCGTGCGAATGCTTTCAGGCATGGGTTGCCAACGAGGAGAGAGCAAGTTAAGTCTTCTTATAAAGGAAATGAGCCTTACGTTCAGGTGATGGAGAACGAAGAATTGATTGGTATTGGGGTCTGGCGAGAGGAAGGTCTTTACCCACATAAAGTTTTTGGATGATATTAGTCAGATAGTATAATCCTTCTCCTAACCATCACGGCGTCTGAGCCATCCATTGCTATGCTCTCCTCGAACCTGTTCAAGTCATACCATCGCTGAAGGCTTACGCTAGCAAAGTTTATATATATTAGGAGGTCAAATCGGTGCAAGTTCGAACTAGTCTGCCTAAGGAAAGAGAGCCTTGTGTCCTAGCATTAGGTAATTTCGATGGTGTACATTTAGGACATCGTCGATTACTTGAGCATGGCCTTGAACAAGCTGCACATTTAGGAGTGGGGCTTGACGTTTTGATCTTTGAGCCTCATCCTCTAAAAGTATTGTTTCCCGAAAGGGGAGTAAAGCTATTGTCCACGACTCAAGAGAGGTTGCTTTATATGGAGGAGATTGGTGTCCGGACAGTTTACCATCTGCCATTTACTATGCAGATGGCAAATACTTCTCCAGAACAGTTTGTAGAGAAGATTCTTTTACCACTTGGAGTAATTCATGTTGTAGTTGGTTTTAATTATTCATTTGGTGCGCAAGGTAAAGGAAATCCTAAATTGCTTCAAGCCTTAGGCCAGAGGCATGGATTTGAAGTTACTGTACTTCAGGCTCAGACAATGGGTGGTCGTGTGATTTCTTCCAGTAGTATTCGCAAAGCATTACAGCAAGGGGATATCAAATTGGCATGCTCTTTGCTTGGACGAACTCCTTGCTTACGTGGGACGGTGATACATGGAGAAGAGCGCGGGCGTCTGCTAGGTTATCCTACGGCCAATATATTAACTTCAGAAGATTTTCTGATTCCGAAGCGAGGGGTCTACGCGGTTTGGAGTATAATAGATGAAAAACGCGTATTAGGAATGATGAACATCGGAATGAAACCAACTTTTCATGAAATGTATGATACTGTGGTTGAAGTCCATTTTTTTGATTTCGAAGATGATCTATATGGCAGGGAGATCACAGTATTTATTGAAGAGCGTTTACGGGATGAACGAAAATTTAATGGGGTTAACGAGCTTTTGACTCAATTAGAAAGAGATTGTTCAAATGCAAAAGCTGTATTAGATAAAATTAAAGACCTCTAAGGTTAACGATAACGCTCTAACAGATCCGATCTGATCCAATCAACAACACAGAGATGAAGCGTAACTTTACAAAACCATAATTACCATGTATACTACTTTAGAAACTATTAGGACCCACTGACTCGGCTTAACGAAGTCTCCAACGTTAACCTGGGCAGTCGGGAATTATAAAAATTGGAGGAAATTTATCATGATGACACCTGAGAGAAAGCAAGAGATTATTTTAAAGCACGCACAACACGAAGGGGACACAGGGTCTCCAGAAGTACAAATTGCGCTTCTCACTGAGCGGATTACGTATTTGACAGAACACTTTAAGACGCATAAGAAAGACCACCATTCCCGTCGAGGACTTTTGAAAATGGTTGGTTCCAGGCGTGCGTTATTAACGTACCTGAAGAATGTTAACTTTGATCGTTATCGTAATATTATTAGTGTACTTGGGTTGCGGAAATAATCTATATAAAGGTGAAAGAAGCGGATCTGCGTGATCCGCTTCTTTCGCCTTTATGCGAGGTACGAGGTGCGAAGCTCGAGCCTCGAGCCTCGAGCTTCGCACCTCGTACCTCGCACATTTAAGAGATATTATTACTAACTATGTTTTATTTCTGCAAATTGCAGGAAATAATAACAATATGTCGAAGAGAAAACAAGTTAAAAAGGATTTGAATAGATTTAAGGAGGTTCCATTGTGAAACAGGAAATACTAGAAAAGTCACTCTCGGTAGGTGGAAGAACTATGACCTTTCAGACCGGGAAACTTGGCAAGCAAGCGGGAGGTGCAATATTCCTCCGCTATGGAGATACAGTGGTGACTGCATTTGCAACATGTAGTGCCTTGGCTCGAGAGGGAATTGACTTTTTCCCCTTGACTGTTGAGTTTGAAGAACGTATGTATGCTGCAGGCAAAATCCCGGGTGGATTTATTAAACGAGAAGGAAGAGCGAGTGAGAAAGCAACCCTTTCAGCACGTTTAATTGACCGACCTATCCGCCCATTGTTTCCACAAGGATTTCGCAATGAAGTTCAAGTGGTGGCAGCTGTAATGTCTGTTGATCAAGACTGTGCAACAGATATTACAGCAATTAATGCAGCATCGGCAGCGTTAAGCATATCGAACATTCCCTTCGAAGGTCCTATCGCGGCAGTTACGGTTGGACTCGTAGAAGATGAATACATCATTAATCCTACCATTGAACAAGGTGCAAAAAGCGAAATGCTTCTTACAGTAGCTGGAACGCAGGCTGCTGTAATGATGGTGGAAGCCAGTGCGCATGAAGTGCCTGAAGACAAAATCTTAGAAGCGATTATGTTTGGGCATGAAGAAATCAAGAAAATTGCTAAGTTTATTGAAGACTATCGTGTGGAAGCTTTTAAAATGGGCTTGGCTAAAGAAAAACTTGAAGTGACAATTGCAGGCAATCCGGATAATCTTGTAGAAGCTGTTAAGGCATATGCTTACAACAAGTTAGATAAGGCTGTTCGTGTGGAAGAGAAAAAAGCTCGGGAGAGTGCGATCGACGAAGTTAAAACTGAAACTTTGACTCACCTCGAAGCTGAGTTCCCAGATGATACGAGATTAATTAAAAATATTCTAGAAGATACTGTGCACAAGATTGTCCGTAAGTTGATCACACACGAGCAGATTAGGCCGGATGGTCGGGCAGTCGATGAAGTTCGTCCAATTAGTGTCGAAGTCGGAATTTTGCCTCGTACACATGGGACAGGACTATTTACTCGTGGTCAAACTCAGGTGTTAACGGTGACGACTCTAGGAGCTGCTAGAGATGAACAGATTCTAGATGGTTTGGGCTTAGAAAGATCGAAACGTTATATTCATCATTATAATTTCCCTCCCTACAGTGTTGGAGAGACGAGGCCCATGCGTGGACCAGGACGAAGAGAAATTGGTCATGGTGCTTTAGCAGAACGTGCTTTAGTCCCTGTTTTACCAAATGAAGATGAGTTTCCATATACGATTCGCTTGGTTTCTGAGGTCTTGGAATCCAATGGATCTAGTTCGATGGCTTCTGTATGCGGCAGCACACTCTCTCTAATGGATGCAGGAGTTCCTATTTCATCGCCAGTAGCTGGGATTGCTATGGGGCTTATTAAGGAAGAGGATCAAATTGCAATTCTTACTGATATCCAGGGTTTAGAAGATCACTTTGGAGATATGGATTTCAAAGTCGCTGGAACTAGCAAAGGGGTAACCGCTTTGCAGATGGATATTAAGATCATGGGTGTGTCCAGAGAGATTCTCTTGAAAGCTTTAACTCAAGCCAAAGCCGGACGACTTTTTATTCTTGATAAGATGTTGGCTGTCATGGACAAGCCCCGTCCAGAGCTTTCTTCCTATGCACCGAGAATTATCACCGCCACAATTCATCCAGATAAGATTCGTGATGTTATTGGACCTGGAGGAAAAACCATTAAGAAGATTGTCGAGGAAACTGATGTCAAAATCGATATCGAGGATGATGGCCGTGTCTTCATATCTTCAGTTGGTGGCGATGGTGGAGAGAAGGCCTTAAAAATTATCCAGGCCCTCACTCAGGAAGTAGAAGTGGGCAAAATCTATCAAGGTAAAGTAACAAGGGTTATGGATTTTGGCGCTTTTGTAGAAGTCATTCCAGGGGTTCTGGGACTTACTGGTAAGGAAGGCCTAGTTCATATTTCTCAACTGGCTCACGAGCGTGTCGAAAAAGTCGAAGATATTGTAAAAGTCGGAGATGAGATCACCGTTAAAGCAACTGCTATCGACAAACAAGGTAGGTTGAATCTATCTCGAAAAGAGGCAATGCCTCGTAAAGAAAACCCAAGCCTTCCAAAATCTTAACGACTTTAACCAAATAATCAATAAATGATCAGTCTGTGAGTCCTCCTACCTGCATAAATTTAATGGAGGGGGGACGCATATGTTCATTAACTTAAAAATCTCGCGACGAATACTCTCGTTTGGCGGGATTTTCTTTCTGTTACTCGCTGGGATTGTTGCAGAGCGTTGGGTTACGACATCCAATACGCCTGTCTCTAAGCCAATTGATCAGGTCAATACGGATCAAAAAATCATGGCTTTAACGATCAATGTGGACTGGGGCGAAGAGTATATCCCAGCAATCTTGGATGAATTAGAGAAGGGTAAAGCACATGTAACCTTTTTTGTGACTGGACGTTGGGCCAAGAAAAATCCTGACTTGCTGAAAGAAATTCTTAGCAGAGGACACCAGATCGAAAATCACGGATATTCTCATCCTCATCCCGATCAATTGTCAGTAGGGGCCAATTTAGAAGAAATCAAGAAAACTGAAAGTATTATCGAGGGAATTATAGGAAAGAAAACCCACTTGTATGCTCCTCCTTATGGTGAGAAAGGTGTACCTGGACTTCGAGCAGCTCATGAGCTGGGTTATCAGACTATTCTATGGACATTAGATACTGTAGACTGGAGGCCAGACAGTTCTCCAGAAATTATTGCTAAACGAATCATTAATCCAGCGATACGATTCGGAATTAGGCCAAATAAGTCGGGTGCCATAGTATTAATGCATCCAAAAGCAAGTACAGTCAAAGCTTTGCCTGTGATTCTTGAACAACTAACTCTAGAGGGTTATATTTTCCAAACTCTTGATGAGCTAATAACATATGACCAGAGCGGAGATACTACCTCATGATAAATAAAAAGTTGAGGTGGTTAAATGATCAGGCTAAAGTGGACGCAGGCTTGGTACTGCGTTATTCTTTGTGTAATAGGCATAAACTTAGTACTGGTGAACCCTGTATATGGTGCTCCAGCTAAGAGGCTCGAAAATAAACCTGTAGTTGAAGTGGGTCCCTCGGGAGTGACCGCAGATGCTGCTGTGCTGATGGATGTGGTAACAGGAGATATTCTCTTTAGTAAACAGGCGCATAAGCGTCGCCCTCCTGCAAGTACCACTAAAATCATGACCGCAATTCTGGGGTTTGAGTTAGGACGACCGGATGAAGTTGTCACCGTCAGTGAGAAAGCGGCAGCTGTCGGAGAAGCAACCATATATCTTGACCCAGGAGAAAAGCTTACTCTTTACGAACTTATAACGGGGGCATTGATCCGTTCTGGCAATGATGCGTGCGTTGCGATAGCAGAGCATATCGCTGGAAGTGAAGAACAGTTTGTTAAATTTATGAATCGGAAGGCCTTGGCTCTAGGTGCACAAAATACAAATTTCGTAAATACCAATGGTTTGCCTCGCAAGGAGCATTATTCCACGGCCTATGATCTGGCTGTAATAGCACGATACGGTTTGCAAATGCCCCAATTTGTTTCGATTACCCGGTTGAAGGAAACAGAAATTCATTTTATTGAGCCCGATGTATACATGGATGTAAAAAACACGAATAAATTGCTGTGGAACTATCCTTATGCAGATGGAGTCAAAACTGGGACAACTACCGCGGCAGGCAAATGCCTGGTGGCTTCTGCCACTAAGGAAGGACGTCAACTGTTAGTTGTCGTTCTCAACGCACCTGATCGGTTCGGAGATGCTAAGAAACTTTTAGAGTGGGGCTTTCAAAACACTGAGATTGTTCGTCTAGCCGATGTTGGGCAGGTTATTGCAGAATTCCCCCATATTACAAAGCCGGTCAAAGTCTTAACGACAGATCCGCTCGATGTTACTATTAAAAGTGCTGAACGTGATAAGCTCGTAACTCGTATTGAGTGGGAAAAGGCAACGAATCTACCGATTTCTGCTGGAGAGCGGCTAGGTCGTTTCGAAGTTTGGATGGGAGAACAAAAGCTAATTAGCGTTCCTCTGATCAGTGAAAATGCAGTCGTAGAAAAATCGTTCTTAAAGACGATTATTTCCTTTCCTTGTACTACCTAGAAAGTACAAACTTGCGTTATATACTTTCTAAGCATAAGTCTGTCGCTGGCCAAGGATGGCCGAGTGTCCCTGTAGCCAAGGATGGCGAGAAGGGACCGCCTGAACCTGCGGCTTCTCCGCTAAGCTAACCCGTGCGAAGACAGTGTCTTCGGACGCCAGCCAAGTTTTCTAAAAGGAAGTAAGAGGGAGTGTGAATTGATTGTATAAAAAAACGCTACTGCCTAACGGAGTTAGGATTATTACAGAAGAAATTGACCATGTTCGTTCGGCAGCTTTGGGAATATGGGTAGGAGCAGGATCTCGAGATGAACGTGAAGGATTTGAGGGGATTTCTCACTTTATTGAGCATATGTTTTTCAAAGGGACTGAGCATCGAAGTGCTCGTGCTTTGGCAGAATCACTTGAAGCGGTAGGCGGGCAGCTAAATGCCTTTACAACCAAGGAATATACCTGTTACTATGCTAAAATACTTGATGAGGACCTAGATCTTGCTATTGACGTTTTAAGTGATATGTTTTTCAATTCGCTATTTGATGAAAAGGAAATCGAAAAAGAAAAGAATGTAGTAATTGAAGAGATCAAAATGTACGAAGATTCTCCGGACGAGTTAATCCACGATGTCTTTTCAGAGTATGTGTGGAATGATCATCCTCTTGGAAAACCAATATTGGGAACTGAAGAGAGCATTAGGGCTCTAAGTCGAGAGAAGATTATGCATTTTCTTACTGAACACTATGCGCCGGATAATCTTGTGATTTCTGTCGCCGGCAAAATAAAGCATGAGGATGTTGTGGCTAAGCTCTCTCCTCAATTTGGTACATTTAACCGAGGCGGACGAAGGGTACTTGAGGAAACTCCTACGGGTCATACAATTGAATATTATCAGAAAAAAGAAACTGAACAGATGCATATCCTCTTGGGAGTACCTGGTCTAGGTCAGGATGATGAAGATATCTATGCGATGCACATATTTAATAACATATTAGGTGGAGGATTAAGCTCTCGCTTGTTTCAGGAGATACGGGAACAGCGTGGATTGGCATATTCCGTCTATTCCTATCATTCAACCTATGTTGATACTGGGTTATTTGCGGTTTATGCAGGAACGAGTCCGAAAAATACCCAAGAAGTCATTCTCTGTATTCTCGAAGAATTAATGGAAATGAAGCAAAAGGGAATTAGTGCTGAGGAATTGGTAAGAACAAAAGCTCAAATCAAAGGTGGACTATATCTTGGATTGGAAGCGGTTAGTAGTCGTATGAGTCGCTTGGGGAAGACTGAACTAACTTATAACCGCGTACTATCGCCAGAGGAAGTGGTAGAGAAGCTCGAGAAGGTATCTCTTGAGGATGTTTTACGTGTGATTGGACGTCTCTGGCAAAAGGACAATATTAGTATTATGACACTAGGACCAGCAGGGCATGATGTGGTAATGTCCGATATGCTAAAGCAAACAGGATGGGAGTAAATCGTGGTTCGATGTTCGAAGACGAATCACGAATATCTAATTTGGGGGAATCTTTAGTGTCAAACTCTATTACGGTAAAAATAAAAAAGGTTAGTAACAATTCATTAGCTCTCCCCGCCTATGCAACGGCAGCATCAGCTGGGGTTGACCTGTGTGCCGATCTAAAAGAGGCATTAAACTTGAGCCCAGGAGAGAATGTTAAGATCCCAACAGGTCTAGCTATTGAACTTCCTGGACCTCATGTCGTTGCACTTGTCTTTGCGCGTAGCGGTTTGGCTAGTCGTTACGGAATTGGTTTAACAAATGGCGTTGGAGTGATTGATTCTGATTATCGTGGGGAAATTCAAGTTTTGATACAAAATTTCGGTAACCGGCCTATTAAAGTCAATCCGGGAGATCGAATAGCCCAAATGGTATTTATGCCAATTTTCAGGGCAGTCATTGAAGAAGTCGCAGAACTCGAAGAAACCGCTAGAGGATCGGGTGGTTTTGGTTCTACAGGTATCTAAAGGAATGCTTGGCTAGCGTTAAACTTCTTGACTAGTATATATAGAGGGCTCTGCAAACAGAAGGTTAGCATGAAAAATCCTTCTGTTTTTTGTTCTAAGGCAGTTTGTCTATTCATAAACTCCCCATGAGGGGGAGTGAAAATGCAAGCCCTTGGGGCATTATTTCTAGTAATGGGTATTATTGTTTCAGTACGTGAACGGAAATATAGAATGATGTATCGATCATCTGAGCCTTCTTCTAATTTGCTTGCTTCGGCCTTAAGCCAATTAGTTGGTACAGCCGGGGGTATTTATCTTTCATTGGAACTTTTATTTTCCTTTTTGAAGATACCAGAAGATTGGTGGAGCAACAACTCAATATATTTTGTAGAGCCACTGGCGGTAATTTCCTTATTACTAGCTATTTTACAACCATTAGTATTAAAAGCCTGGAGAAGATTGCGAAAATAGGGGAGAGGATAAAATGCTTTTAAGTGATCTGGCAGGGAAAGAAATTATTAATCTCTTTGATGGAGCGAAACTGGGATTGGTGGGAGACGCGGATCTTGACATTTCCTTTAACGGGTCTGTTGAAGCAATCATCCTAACTTCCCGAGGGGGTTTTTCGGGCTTTTGGGGTTCCAAGGGAGATCGAGAACGTGAACAGCTAGTGATTCCTTGGCAAACAGTTAAAAAAGTTGGGTCCGAGGTCATTATTGTCGATTTGCAGAACAGATCGGATCGAATTCGCTGAAAATTCAATTTGACAGAGGAGCAGATACCCAATAAAATGAATGGAAAAGCTTTAACCCCGCATTGCGTTTTAGCAACGGGGTTTTTACCTTATAATCGCAGGAGGGGTATCGTTGAAGAAAATTCGGGTTTTCGTAGCTGGAGCAAGTGGGAAGATGGGTCAAGAAGTGATCCGTTCGATTTTAAAAGAAGATGATCTTCTTTTAGTGGGAGCTTCGGATACGCGACATCAAGGGATGGATGTTGGGTTTGTTGTTGGTGCTCCGAGAGTTGGTATTGATATTACAGGTCCGTTGGAACTAGAATTCTTGCGTTCTTTGCGAGCCGATGTGCTTGTTGATTTCACGAATCCCCAGTCTGTTTTTAAAAATTTAAAAACAGCCATCATGGCAGGAGTGGTTCCGGTTGTTGGGACGACAGGGTTAGATGAAGCAGAGATAAGTGAGATTCGAACCCTTGTAGAGAAAGAAAAAATAGGTGCGTTTTTGGCGCCGAATTTTTCTATTGGGGCAATTTTAATGATGCGTTTTGCGAAAGAATCGGCGAAATATTTCCCACATGTGGATATTATCGAGCTGCATCATGATCAAAAATTAGATGCTCCATCGGGTACTGCCTTGAAGACGGTGGAGGGGATTCTGGAAGTTCGTGAACCTATGATCCAAGGACACTCGAATGAGTATGAAAAAATTCCAGGGGCCCGTGGGGCAGACATTGAAGGTATTCATATTCACTCTGTGCGTTTACCGGGTTTGATTGCTCACCAAGAAGTTTTATTCGGGGGATTAGGTCAGGCTTTAACCATTAGGCATGACGCATTCTCTAGAGAAACCTATATGCCTGGGGTTATGTTAAGTATACGTAAAGCTTTTGAGCTTACAGAACTCGTAATAGGGCTCGATAATTTCCTTGATTAGATGAATTTCTGCGTAACCGCAGCCTGCATACCCTCATATAATGGATAGTAGTCATGGGACACTGTCTCAAAGGGGGCATAAAAATGAGTGCGGGTTTAAAAGGAATTCGTTTTGCTGTTGTCGGGGGAGATGATCGAGAACTCTATTTAATATCCGAACTTCAAAAACAAGGAGCCTACATAGTCGGGGTCGGATTCGAAAAGGCTTCTCCCATTCAGGGAATGACGCTTGCGTCATCTCTAGAAGATGCAGTAGGTCAAGTGGATGTGTTGCTTTTTCCAATGTTCGGCACCGATGAACGTGGGGTAGTCAAAGCTAAATACTCAAATTCACCCATTATCTTAAACAAGAAGGTACTTGAAGCCATTCCAGCGCGTGTGCCACTGGTTATAGGCTTTGCGCGGCCAGCTTTGAAGTCAGTAGCAGATAATTTGGGAATCCAATTGGTAGAGACTGCAAAGCTGAATGAGCTAGCGATCCTTAATTCGATACCTTCTGCAGAAGGTGCTATTCAAATGGCGATGGAAGCTACCACGATTACAATTCATGGTAGTCAAAGCTTCGTTATTGGATTAGGAAGGTGTGGTTGGACTCTGTCACGAATGTTACAAGGAATTGGAGCACATGTGACTGGAGTTGCTCGAAAGCCTTCGGATCTAGCACGCGCTACAGAAATGGGACTCCATGCAGTACATTTTGCAGATCTGGAGGATGAGATTGGTCGAGCTGAAATAATTTTTAACACGGTTCCTCATCTAATATTAGATCCCATGATGTTAGAGAAGGTGGCTCGGGATGCGGTAATCGTGGATTTAGCCTCGATTCCGGGAGGGACAGATTTTGAATACGCTCAGATGTTGGGTATTAAAGCTCTCCTAGCTCCAGGCCTCCCTGGTATTGTAGCTCCGAAAACGGCCGGACGAATTCTTGCTCATATTTACCCGCAACTTATTCTTCGTCACTTGACCACAGTGAACGCTACTTGTAAAGTGGAGGTGTAAGGGATGAAGTTTAAGGGGTTGAGAATTGGGTTTGCTATTACGGGGTCACACTGTACAATACATGAGGTCACTAAGGTAATGAAACGACTGGTTGATGAGGGTGCTGAGGTGACACCGATTATCTCTTATTCCGTTGATAGTATGAACACACGATTTGGCAAAGCAGAGGAGTGGAAACGTCAATTTCTGGAAATTACGCATAAGGAGCTAATTCATACTATTCCTGAAGCAGAGCCGGTTGGACCCAAGAAGATGTTTGATTGTGTAGTAATTGCTCCATGTACCGGAAACACTCTGGCAAAATTAGCTAACGGAATTATAGATACTCCGGTGCTCATGGCGGCAAAATCCCATCTTAGAAATCAGAGACCTTTGGTTTTAGCGATTTCAAGTAATGACGGACTGGGATTAAATGCTCGTAATATTGGAACTTTGCTCATTACAAAAAATATTTACTTGGTACCGTTTGGGCAAGATAATCCAGTAGATAAGGCAAATTCTTTAGTGGCACATATGGATAAAATTCCAGATACTATCCTCATGGCTTATTCAGGAAAACAAATTCAACCATTACTAGTGGATTATTCGGTCAAGTGATCAGTGTCTAGAACACTAGGTGCCTTACTTATTCAGTAAGGCACACTATCTAGGCTGATTTCAGTTAATAATAAGGAGGAACATAAGTAATGTCTAATGTAGCAATTGTTGGCGCCACAGGTGCAGTAGGACAAGAGTTTCTTAAAATTCTTACTGAGAGGAAGTTTCCGGTCAATGAACTGAGGTTGTTAGCATCAAAGCGTTCTGCAGGAAAATGCATTACATGGCAGGGTCAAGAATTTGAGGTTCAGGAGACTACTCACGAGAGTTTTAAAGGCATAGACATTGCGCTCTTTGCTGGTGGATCAGCGAGTACAGAATATGCCCGCTCTGCGGTTGAAAGTGGAGCTGTGGTGATTGATAATAGCAGTGCTTTTAGGCTTGATCCGGAAGTGCCGCTTGTAGTTCCTGAAGTTAATCCTGAAGATGTAAAATGGCACAAGGGCATTATTGCCAACCCTAATTGTTCGACAATTATAATGGCAGTTGCACTTAAGCCAATTTTTGACTTAGCAGGAATCCGACGTGTGGTAGTCTCTACTTATCAAGCAGTTTCGGGGGCTGGGCGAGAAGGTATTGAAGAATTAGGTGCACAGGTGAAAGCTTGGTCTCAGGGTGAGGAGCTTATTTCGAGTGTTTTCCCCCATCAGATTGCCTTTAACCTTGTACCACGCATTGACGTATTTCAAGAGGGCGACTACACCAAAGAAGAGTGGAAGATGGTTAAAGAAACTCAGAAAATTTTCCACGTGCCAAGTATGGCCATTACCGCGACAACGGTTCGCGTACCTGTTTTTCGGAGTCACTCGGAATCTATTAATGTCGAGACAGATCGCTTAGTCAGCGTCACAGAAATACGAGAGGCTCTAAGCAAGGCTCCTGGTGTCATTGTGGTAGATGATCCTAGTAAGGACCATTATCCAATGCCATGGTTTAGCTCTGACAAAGACGAAGTCTATGTGGGACGCTTGCGTAAAGACTTCTCCATCGCTCAGGGATTTAACATGTGGGTGGTAGGAGATCAAATCCGTAAGGGTGCGGCCACAAATGCTGTTCAAATTGCAGAGTTACTACTGTAATCCAAGCTCGATGCTCGATGCGCGAAGTTCGAAAAGATTGGCAGGGTGATAATTTCGAGACACAAGCCTGGGCATACTCCATCGAGCATCGAAGACGTGCACCACAAGAGGCGACTAGATTCAGGAAGCGGATCCGAAATTAATGGTTGTGATTTAGAGTTCAGAGGTAAAAAGTAGGAGGCCGTTGTCAAAATCGAGCATCGTGCATCGAATAAATCGTGCCTCGCACTTCGAACCTCGAACATCGAGAAGGGGGGATGGAGTTGCATATTCTAGTACAGAAATTTGGCGGGACCTCGCTAGCTACAGAAGAGAGAAGAGCGCAGGTGGCTACCATAGTTTCGGAAGCTGTTCAGGGTGGGTATTGTCCGGTTGTTGTGGTTTCGGCAATTGGACGATCCGGGGACCCTTATGCAACGGATACGTTTCTGAATATGGTCAAAGGAATACATCCCGACCTACCAAAACGCGAATTAGATCTACTGATGAGTTGTGGTGAAGTAATTTCAGGGACTGTCTTGGTAAGTACTTTAAATAGCCTAGGTTTAAGAGCAGTCCTCTTAACCGGTGGGCAAGCAGGAATTATTACTAATGAAGAATTTGGGGATGCCCGGATTGTGCGAGTGGAGCCGGCTGAGATCCTAGAGCAGTTGGCAGAAGGATATGTTGTAGTTGTGACAGGGTTTCAGGGAGTCACAGAAGGGGGTCAGGTTACAACTCTTGGACGAGGAGGAAGCGATACTACAGCTTCTGCACTTGGGGTTGCCCTATCTGCAGAATCTATCGATATCTATACAGATGTCGAAGGGATCATGACTGCCGACCCTAGAATTGTTGAAGATGCCCGTATTTTAGATACAGTGACTTATAATGAAATATGTCAGTTGGCTTATCAAGGAGCAAAGGTGATTCATCCACGTGCTGTGGAAATCGCGATGCAACGAAATATTCCGCTGAGAATCAAATCAACCTTTTCTAAAGCCCCAGGGACATTGGTTACTAATATGCATCCCAATCGAGAAGTTGGAACAGATATTACCACTGACCGAATCATTGCTGGTATCGCTCATACGGCGAATGTCACGCAGTTGCGTATATTAACTACAGATCCTACAAACAAACATCTCACGGATAAGCGGATTTTTAAAGCAATGGCACTTGCTGATATAAGTGTAGATTTTATCAGTGTGCAACCTGAAGCAGTGCTTTATACTGTTTCAGATGAGATTGCGACAAAAGCAGTACAAATATTACAGAACATGGACTTTGAACCGGAGGTTTTATCTAGTTGTGCAAAAGTATCCATTGTTGGAGCTGGAATTGCGGGCGTTCCAGGTGTTATGGCGGATATGGTCGAAGCGCTCTCGGATGCTGGTGTGACAATCCTTCAATCTGCTGATTCACATACAACAATTTGGGTACTAGTTCATCAGAGAGACATGGTGACTGCAGTACAAGCATTGCACAAGAAGTTTGAACTAGACATATAGTTATGCAAAATGGATGTGGGAAGAAAGGATGAGAAAGATGTCTTTTGGTAGAATCTTGACTGCCATGGTAACTCCTATGAACGAAGCGTTGGAGATAGATTATCAAGAAGCCGTACGCTTGGCTCAGTATTTGATAGATCATGGATCAGATGGGGTTGTAGTGTGTGGTACGACGGGAGAATCTCCAACAATAACCGATAAGGAGAAAGTTGAGCTCTTTAAAGCGGTTAAAGGAGCTTTGGGAACGAAGGCAACTGTGATTGCAGGAATTGGATCAAATTCGACTAATTCTAGTATTTCATTGGCCCGTATGGCGGCGACAACGGGTGTAGACGGATTGATGGCAGTTGTACCTTATTATAATAAACCTTCTCAAGAAGGAATGTTTCAACACTTTAAAGCCATAGCAGAGGCGACACCATTACCTCTAATGCTCTATAATGTACCGGGTAGAACCTCGGCTAATTTAATGCCCGAGACGGTTAAGAGATTGTCTGAAATTCCAAACATAGTTTCTTTAAAAGAAGCAGCAGGTTCCCTAGATCAAGTTAGTGAGCTAAAAAGACTATTGCCACCTGAATTTGAGGTATACAGCGGGGATGACTCAATGACCTTACCAATGCTGGCCTTAGGATGCAGTGGAATAATTAGCGTTGCAGCCCATATCATTGGAGACGAGATGAAAGCAATGGTAGATGCCTGGTTTGCAGGGGATACGGCTCAAGCAACCAAATGGCATCTTGAACTTTTTCCAGTTTTCAAAGGCATATTTGTAACATCAAATCCTGTTCCGATCAAAGCGCTTATGAATATGATTGGAATTAAAGCTGGTGGAGTTCGGTTACCTTTGGTTGAGGCAACACCTGAGGAAATGAAGTTTTTGCAAGATCTCATGAAAAATGTAAAAAAGTCACCTGCTAACAATAGAATTCAAGCACAAGTAATAACAGAATTGAAAGTTGCTTCTGAAATCCCTGGACACCCAATCGTCTAAAGGTTTAAGCTCAAAGAAAAAATATAATAACCTAGAAGCAAAAGATCTTGCTTGATATAAGCCAATCAGGACAACAAGCCACTGCTTGCAGTGGCTTATTGTCCTGATTGGTTATTCGTCGTTAAGGGTAAACTTCCAGCCACAATAGAATTCTTCAGGGTGGGGGTCTGGTGGGCAGGCGATGCAATTCGTCTTGATTCGCTGATCAATTGTAGAAGCAAATAGAGAGTACTCGACTTCTCCAACGGGCTTACAAGGATGGTCAGCCATATTCTTGCGTTTTCGGGCAGATTGAACACGACAATCCTTCATGTAGAAGATTAAGGTATGATCGTCTGGCCTTGAGCATTCTTGCACATTAATAAAGGCATAAAGCCGAAATTTTAGGGCTCTTTCCAATGCGTCAAGACCTCCATCGCTAGGTAAACCAAGGAACTTCATAATGCGTTTAGCCTCTAAGACAGTAAACTTTCGCCAAGCTTCAATATCTAGCTCAACTGCTTCGTCAAGCCCTCTTACTTGCTCAATAGCTTGGAACCAAAGACCATCATGAGCTAACCAGCGTACTGCAAAATCCTCTAATAGTGCTAAAGCTTGTTCTAGGTTAAGATCTTCTTTAGAGTTTAACATCTTTTGCCACCTCATTACTAACAATTCTTTAAGTATTAGAATATTTTTTATATTTAGTCAGTATTCTCTAACAAGTATTTAAATTCCTGCCTCAAAATAATAAAAGTCATCACCTAGATAAGATGATGACTTATAGAAAGAGATTCGATTAAAAAGAAACAACATTAAATTTCTGTTTTAATTATTTATCCCCTGGTTCATAAAAAGCGCACTCGGCTTCACGATCCATTAGGCTGGAGGTGACACTTAAGGTCTCAAGTTGACAGTGTCCATCCTCGTTATGATGACATTTGGTTGCGCTACAAACAACATTGGTCATGACTATTCCACCTTTCTAGTACTATTCAGAAAGTATAACTTTACGTTGTATACTTTCTAGCAGGTCCCTTCTCACCATCCTTGGTTACAGGGACACTTGGCTATCATGGCGCCTTACCATTCATGGCGATGCTCTAACCTCGAGATCCTTGTCGAGTCATGGCTTGGCGCTAGCCAAGTATCTAAACAACTAAAAGGTATAGTTCCCGAATTGTGGGTTTTAATACGTTATCTATGTCAGAATACAGCAATTTAGGTGCTTTAAGAGAATCTGAACTAACTTGCAAGCGTTCGTTTTTCGCGCTATAATGTAGTATCTTTATTGTGCGGCTAGTTTCATAGATGATTATCGAAGTACTGGCGAATACTGGGCGTCATTGTGTTCGTTATGTTATTTCGCGTCTTTTTGTTGCTTATTTTGGGCTTCGAAGAAACCACGGGGAACCCGTTAGCTTTTTAGGCACAAGAGATATAAAAATTGGAGGTGGATTTGATTGCCGAAAGAACATAAGTTGCAAATTATTCCGTTAGGCGGACTCGGAGAAATTGGAAAGAATATGACAGTGATCCGCTATGATAACCAAATGGTGCTTGTTGATGCAGGATTAGCGTTTCCAGATGATGACATGCTCGGGATCGACATTGTAATACCAGACTACACTTATTTGATTGAACACAAAGAAATGCTACTGGGTATATTATTAACGCATGGGCATGAAGATCATATCGGTGCATTGCCATATTTATTAAGAGATGTGGATGTGCCCGTTTTTGGAACACGTTTGACTTTAGGTATTATACAATCCAAGATGAAAGAAAATAACTTAAATAATATTCAAGCAACGGTTGTACAGCCTCGTGATGTCATTAAGCTTGGAGTTTTTCGCATTGAATTTATTCGTGTCAATCACAGCATACCTGATTCAGTTTCAATCGCTATCCATTCCCCTCTTGGAACGATTGTTGTGACAGGGGACTTTAAATTAGATCACACCCCTGTTTCCGGGGAGATACTAGACATTCATAAGTTTTCTGAACTGGGAGACAAAGGGGTTTTGTGTTTACTGTCAGACAGTACGAATGTAGAAAGAACTGGATTTACTCCGTCAGAAAGTCATGTTGGGGAAATGATTGACGAAGCGTTCCGTAATGCCAAGGATCGTGTGATTCTTGCTAGCTTTGCTTCCAACGTATACCGACTTCAACAAGCTATCACCTCAGCAGTAAATACTAACCGCAAAGTGGCAGTTGTCGGACGAAGTATGGTTAATATCGTAGGGATTGCCGAGGAGCTAGGTTATCTAGATATTCCGGAGGGGACCCTCATGGATATTGATGAAATAATTGGCCTACCAGGGAATCAGGCTTGTATCTTAACCACAGGGAGCCAAGGTGAACCGATGTCAGCATTGACCAGAATGGCTAACCACGATCATCGGCATGTAGCCATTCAACCTGGAGACACTGTGATCATTTCTGCGAGCCCTATCCCAGGCAATGAAAAATCTGTGGCTAAAACAGTTGACCAATTGTTTAAGCTAGGAGCAAATGTGATATACGAATCGGCAGAGGGAATGCATGTATCGGGTCACGCAAGCCAAGAAGAACAAAAATTAATGCTAAGTATGGTCCGTCCGCAATATTTTATGCCTGTTCACGGAGAGTATCGCATGTTGATCAAACATGCCCAATTAGCAGAACAACTGGGCATTCCCAGAGAGAATATTTTTATCACGGAGAATGGCGGGGTTGTTGAATTCACACGTCATGGGGCAGCCTTAGGCAATAAGGTGATAGCTGGTAAAGTCTTGATAGACGGGTTGGGGATCGGAGATGTCGGAAACATCGTGTTACGAGATCGTAAACAACTCTCACAAGACGGTATTCTAATCGTCGTCATGACCATAAGCCGGTCGAGTGGAGCCATTGTATCAGGGCCAGATGTTGTGACACGGGGGTTTGTTTATGTACGTGAGTCGGAGACGATGTTAGATGAAGCTAAACAAAAAGTAAGACAGACGATGGCGCGTTGTCGAGAGAATCGAGTCACAGAATGGGCTGTCTTTAAAAACCAGATTCGAGATACTTTAAGTAAACACTTTTACGAAAAAACACGCCGAAGACCTGTTATTTTACCGATCATTCAAGAGGTTGAATAGTTATAAAGTTGCAAAAAATCTTGCTTGACTGGGAAGAGTTTTCGTGTTAAATTTATGAAAAGTAAATATTTCGAGCAAGTAATTTTTCTTTATAAGAAAAATTAACAGGGAAGCCGGTATGAATCCGGCGCGGTCCCGCCACTGTAATGGGGAGTTTTTTGCCATATCCACTGAGGAAACTTGGGAAGGAGGCAATAAACGAGGAACCTTAGCCAGGAGACCTGACTGCTCGCATGCTTTAACTCACGATGGATGGGTGGCAGGGATTTTTGTTAATTCAGCCCTCCATATCATGGAGGGCTTTATATATTATTTATGTGTACATAATAGGTTTCTCGAGGGAAACCACCTGCAGGTTAATGTCTTGTTCAAGCGGGATCTGCTTTCAAAAATGCGAATGCGACTTGAAAGCAGAAGTGAACGCACCGTCCGAGATAACCGGTACATTGCTGTCTTTTGGATTAGTGGTGTAAGGTTGTCTCTTTATTTTTTTAGATGAGAAAGGGGGGGAGAAAACATAAAACAGTGGGTAAGGGTATTATAAATAGTTAATTAACAAATTTGGCTTAACTGAAAAAGGAGTTGTTATATATTATGGTTCTTCGTAAAATAAAGAATATCGGTTTATTAATAGCCTATGTTATGTCTATATACATCTTTTTTCCTGATAATGTTTATGCAATGCATATCATGGAAGGATTCTTACCTTTTAACTGGGCAGCTTTCTGGTGGATTGCCATGATTCCTTTTATTATTGCTGGGGTGCGTTCCATTAAAAAAACGGTTGCACTCCATCCCAATTTAAAGATGCTATTAGGAATGGCGGGAGCCTTTGCTTTTGTTTTATCAGCTTTGAAAATTCCTTCGGTTACCGGTAGTTGCTCACACCCTACAGGTGTTGGCTTAGGTACAATCTTGTTTGGACCCACGGCCATGACCGTTTTAGGAATGATTGTTTTAATATTCCAAGCTCTTTTACTGGCTCATGGGGGAATAACAACCTTAGGAGCAAACACTTTCTCTATGGGGATTGTTGGTCCTTTTGTCTCATATGGTATATACAAAGGCCTAAAAAAGCTGGGAGCTCCCCAATGGCTCTCAATCTTTATGGCGGCAACTTTAGGGAATCTAATGACCTACGTTACAACCTCCATTCAGTTAGGACTTGCATTCCCCGCAGCTTCAGGTGGAGTAACTGCCGCCATACTTAAATTCATGGGTATTTTTGCATTCACTCAGGTTCCTTTAGCCATTAGCGAAGGTCTGCTTACGGTAATGGTATTTAATATTCTCACTGCTTATAGTCAAAAAGAGTTGCAGGTTTTAACTGCATTTACAGGTAAAACGATATCTTCCATTAAACAGGGGGTGAAAGCATGAAACTCTTTTCCAAGAACATGATAATTCTAGCATTTGTAGCTTTATTATCTTTTTTCCCACTTTATATTGCTCGTGATGCTGAATTCGGTGGTGCTGACGGTCAGGCATCAGAAGCGATCAGCGAGCTTAACGCCGATTACACACCATGGTTTGAGTCATTTTGGGAGCCGCCCAGTGGAGAGGTTGAGTCGTTCTTGTTTGCCTTGCAGGCTGCTGTCGGGAGTGGATTCGTTTTTTATTATATAGGTTACTCGAAGGGCAAACATAGTTTAAATAAGAGGGATCAAGCGTGATTGCTATTGATTCTTATGCCTATACCAATAATCTAAAAACCGTTCACCCGGCAGAAAAGTCTTTTTTCGCGATAATAACTATGGTAGTGTGTCTAACCTCTCCTACAGCAATCACCCCTCTTATAGTGTTAGCCATAATGGCTGGGGGGATAGTTTTCATGGCAGGCATCTCCGCCCGAGTTTTTGTCAAGCTAATGCTTGTTCCTCTTTCGTTTCTCTTGATAAGCGTTTTAACGATTGCATTTTCTGTCTCGACTAATCCTTCAGGATTTTGGCTAGCTCAAACCGTTAATGGCTTAACTTTTGGAATACGTTACCCAGATCTGATCACAGCAGTTAATCTTTTTCTAAGATCGTTAGGGGCTGTATCATGTCTTTACTTTCTAGCCTTGACTACTCCCCTCACTGAACTTATTACAGTACTCCACAAGCTGAAAGTCCCTTTCATCATTACCGAATTAATGGTGCTTATTTATCGCTTTATCTTTGTCTTTATGGAAACAGCCACCATGATTCGCCGTGCGCAGTTTTCCCGTTCTGGTTATGTTTCCCTGAAAAGTTCCTTCCGTTCTTTGAGTCGGCTTTCCTATGCTCTTTTAGGTAAAGTTTTTGTGAAATCTCAAGACCTTTACAATGCCATGGCTGCGCGGTGTTACACTGGAGAGATTAAAGTGCTTACCAAGAAACGCCCCGTTAGCCTCAGAAATTATCTTATAATAATTGGGCTAGAGATCCCTTTAATCGTATTGAATTTTTGGAGGTAATTTGTTTGTTAGAGCTCATACTTGAAGCAGTTGATTTAGAATATTCTTATCCAGATGGCACAATTGCTTCGCGCAAAGTCAATTTACAAGTTCGAAAGGGAGAAAAGTTAGCTATTCTTGGCTCAAACGGAGCTGGAAAATCTACTCTATTTATGCAATTTAACGGAATCTATCGTCCTAGTTCAGGTTCTATAAAATTCCAAGGGCAAGATATTTCTTATAAAAAGAAGCCGCTGATCGAATTACGCAAGAAAGTGGGAATTGTTTTTCAAGATCCGGATAGTCAGTTGTTTTCCGCTAGTGTATGGCAAGATATCTCGTTTGGCCCACTCAATCTCGGACTTTCAGAAGAAGTAGTAACTGAGAGAGTTAAACAAGCTATGTCAGATACTGAAACCACAGACCTTGAAGATAAGCCGACTCACTTGTTAAGTTACGGGCAAAAAAAACGTGTTTCCATCGCTGGGGTACTGGCAATGGAGCCAGAAGTCATTATTTTTGATGAGCCAACCGCTGGAATGGATCCCCGCCATTCCCAGGAATTCATGCAGCTTCTGGAAAAGTTGAGCATTGAGGGTAAAACAATTATTCTATCGACTCATGATGTCGATTTAGCCTATAGTTGGTCAGACAGGTTAGCAATAATGTACCGTGGAGAGATCATTGCGCACGGGGTACCAGGCGAATTATTTATGTGCCCAGAGATTGTGGAACGTGCTGATTTGACTATGCCTTGGCTGATAGAAATGCATAGCGAGTTGGTAAAAAAAGGATGGTTGCCTCCATCTACCCCTTTACCAAAAACAAAAGAAGATTTGTTTCAGAACATTCCGGCTAAGACGATCTGCAAAGCGTATAGAACGAACAGCTCTATGGAGGTTAGCCATGATTTTACTTTTAGGAGAAACAGCTGCGGCGCGTGAGATTAGTGAATGTCTCAACCTTAGAAGGCTTGAGCTGAGGCGAATACAAACATGGAGCGAAAAAACATGTTTCCATTCGCCTTCCTTAATCATTGACGCTAGCCCTCCTTCTAGCAGTGTAAAGTTTGCCCCTTTGCGCCAATGGTGTGAACAACGGGGCATTCCTTATCTTAGGTTAGAAAGACCGGAGACAATAATTCCAGCCAGCTCGTTAATTTATCCAGTACGTAATTGGGAGGAAGCGTTAATCCAACTAGGACAGCGAGTAGGTGCTTTGCATCAAGAGAAAGGGCGGCCTGTAACGGTTTTCGTCACGACGGGAAGTCACCAACTGGAAAGCATTGTGGGAAGTCCCTTTGCCCGATTTGCCCGTTTAGTTGTCAGGGTTCTACCGGAAGGACGTTTGGTACAAAAATGCCAGGATATGGGCATCCCGCCCAGAGATATTGTTGCTATGCAAGGGCAATTTTCCAAAGAGGTAAACAGGGTATTCTTTAAATTTTATGGAGCAGAAATTCTTTTGACTCGAGACAGTGGGTCTGCCGGTGGGACAGATACTAAAATCTCGGCAGCATTAGAATTGGGGTTAGAGACTGTCCTGATCAAAAGAACCAAAGTTAACACAGGTTTGACAGTGAATAATGTCAATGAATTACTGAATTGGGTAGATGCAAATATTCCAGAGAAAACAGTTAACAGCTGTACCGAAGGTGCTGGCAAATGAACGATAGAACAAATGTTTTTCCGATAGTACAGGTCATAGCAGCCGCAACCCTTTTTGGGGTGAGTGCTCCTATAACTAAGCTTCTTTTAGGGGAAATTGCTCCGGTTCCTATGGCAGCGCTTTTGTACCTAGGGAGTGGAATCGGACTGTTTCTCTGGCGATATCTGCAAAAAGCCGATCAGCGTTATAGTAATGAAGCTAAGATCGTGAACAGTGATATGCCTTGGATTATTGGTGCAATACTGGCCGGCGGAATTGCGGCCCCGATAGTTCTGATGTTTTCGCTCAAGAATGCATCTGCTTCTACCGCCTCGCTTTTATTGAACTTTGAAGGAGTAGCTACAACCATCATTGCGGGATTTGTATTCAAAGAGAATATTGGCAAGCGTATCTGGAGTGCAGTTCTCTTAATAACCATTGCCAGCATATTGCTTTCCTGGGACACTTCCGGGCAATGGGGTTTTTCTCTTAGCTCACTAGGGGTACTTGCAGCGTGCGTTTTATGGGGGATAGACAACAATTTTACGCGCAATGTCTCGGCCAAAGATCCGCTTTCAATCGTAACGATTAAAGGGCTAAGCTCGGGGGCGTTTTCCTTGGTATTGGCATTGATTATAGGTCAACCCTTTCCGCATTTGTTCTATGTAGTTGGAGCTATGATCTTAGGTTGTTTAAGTTATGGGTTTAGTATTGTCCTTTTTATTCGGGCGATGAGAGAACTAGGCTCAGCACGAACAAGTGCTTTGTTTGGTATTGCGCCTTTCCTAGGCGCTATCTTATCCGTTTTTTTATTCAGAGAAACCCAGGGGATTCAGTTTATTATATCTTTGCCTTTTATGATTTTTGGTGCTGTATTAATGTTAAAAGAGGGACATATTCATTTACACAGACATACAGAGTATGAGCATGAACACCGGCATTGCCATGATGATCTACACCATGCACATTTTTATCAGAATGACAAGTTACCAAAAAATGGATGTCACTCGCACATTCATCAGCACGAAACAATAGAGCATAGACATCCGCATACCCCAGATATTCATCACCGACATATTCACTAAGAGAAATCATTTAATGTAATAAAAATTGCCGAATAACACTTAAAACTAAATACTAAGGAAAAATTTAGGTACCGAAGTTTGAGAACTTTGGTTTAATAGGGAAGCAGGTGTAATTCCTGCATGGTCCCGCCGCTGTGATGGGGAAATGTTCCATGTACGCCACTGGTTGTTTCCGGGAAGGTATGAAACATTGATGATCCAGAGTCAGAAGACCTGCCTGAATAGGGTGCACCAATTACTCTACGAGCGATAGACGGGTGTTAAAAGTGCTGGCATACTATGATTATCAGTATTTTTAGCCTCTTAACCACTCGGTTGAGAGGCTTTTTGTATTGTGAGGAAAGTGTATGACTGTACCCTATGTTTTCATAGTGAAATTCTTACAATGATGGAGATAAGAGATAACTTCAATTTTAAAAGGAAGGAGAAATATGCATGCAATTAGGGCTCATCCATATTTATACTGGTGCAGGGAAAGGGAAAACGACGGCAGCAGTCGGATTGGGGATCAGAGCGTATGGACAGGGACTTAAGGTCCTCATGGTTCAATTTTTAAAAGGATGAATTACTGGAGAAATGAAGGTCATCGCCAGTTTAGGACCGTGCTTTCAACTCTTTCGATTTACAGAAAATGACAAATTCACTTGGGGAATGACAGATGAAGAAATAGGAGGGCTAAAAGGGGAGATGCGGGTTGGCCTGAACTATACTATTGAGGCCGTCATGAGCGGGGAATGGGATTTGATCATCATGGACGAGATTATGGCCGCTGTGAATTACGGATTCCTGCCTCTGGAGGAAGTAATCGAGCTTGTTAAGATTAAGCCACTAAAACTGGAACTCGTTCTGACCGGGAGGGATGCCCCAGCAAAGCTGGTCGAGTTAGCTGATTATGTCTCGGAAATAACTGTCCGCAAGCATCCCATGGAAAAGGGCATATTGGCACGAGTGGGAATGGAATATTAGCATTTAAAAAGAGTAAACAGAAAATACTTGAAGGGGAGCATAAGTTTAATTCACTCCAATGAATCAAATGCTTAGCCTCTCCTGATTAATATAGCACAAGTCTTTCACGGCGTACTTCTGGGCAGAGTCAATGCACATTGTGCATTGACTGCTTTCGTGCGCGCGATGAAAACAGCTGCCGCAAGTCGTATGTTCAATCTGAACCGTCGAATGGGCAATTCCAAACTGATCAGTTAAAAGCTGTTGGATTTTGTGCAATAGTTGCTCCTGAGGAAGACTCGTCTCAGCTACTTCGACATGGGCTGTCATTGCTATGATTTCCTTCGATAGACTCCAAATATGAATATCAGTAATGCCGCAGACAGATTCTAGGCTTAGAATAGCTTTGCGAATTGAATCAATGGATATAGTCTTTGGGGCAGACTCCAGAAAGATAGCTAGACACTCCCTTGTCATTACAAATGCGTTTCTAAGAATGAGGCAAGCCAATATTGCACTGAGCAACGTATCAATTCCTGTCCATCCTGTCCAAAGTATGACGAGCCCTCCGACTAAGACACCCAAGTCTGCTAACGCATCACCAATAAAATGAATGAAGGCACTCTGAACGTTCAGATTTTGACTGTTTCCTTTAAGCATTTGTACAATGACGAAGTTTACAGTGAGCCCAACAATGGAGACAGCAATCATGCCATGCGGTTCAACCGACAGAGGGTGAAAGTAACGGTCTAACGCTGTAGATAAAATGACAAATGAGACAAGGAACAACGTAAGGTTGTTAATCAACGCTGCCAGTACACTATGGCGGTAGTGTCCAAAGGTATGCTGTAGATCGGCTGGTTTTGTGGCAATGGTAAGGCCCCATAAGCTAACAATTAATGAGGCAAGGTCCGTAAATAAGTGCCATGAATCACTGAATAAGGCAAGACTGTTTGTCTTGAAGGCAAAAAACAGTTTCGCTGTAAGGGTTATAGCGACAAGAACCATTGAGATAGCAATTCTTTTCTGATTGGTTATTTTGGTACTCATATTAATTTGCCCCTTATGTATGTATTTTTTGGATCACTAAGAAGTTAGCCAAAGCTAAGATTGAGTTGTTCTAACCTTATACTATTTAGACTAGGCAGATATTGACACTGAGTAGTCGTCCTATTTTACATAGTTAAGAGCAGCTCCAGATTCTAGTCTGGAGCTGCTTTTAGTGTGTTTCAATTAGTAATTATGAAAAAATTACCAATCAATTTGATGTAACCCTTCGTTCCCAAGTTCAATACCGTATTTCAGATCCTCAGTTAACCACAAAAAAAGGTATTGGTCAAAAGTTACCCTAGTCTAACAATCCTAGAAAGGAGTTAAGTAAAATGACAATATTATCTATGCCATTATCCACACTTAAACTTGGTGAAAAATCTAACGTTGTTCACTTGGATGTAAAAGGGTTACCCCGTCGCCGAATCCTTGACCTTGGTATCGTCCCAGGGACCGTTCTTACCTGTATGGGGTGAAAAACATGAAGTTAAAAATGGGAGACCGTACGAACGCGCTTAAAGGTCATTGTCGCGTTATGCGGGAACACTTTGGGATCAGAATGACCGGTGAACAGTACGTCATAGCACTCGCCGGAATTCTTTTAAATTCATGAAATCGTTAAAGGCTTGTTGCCAAGGGGGATTGCCTTTCATGAACTCAACCAGAGTTTTGATGGCATCGATCGTTGCAGTTGAAAGGTAATGTTCCATAGCTTCGGCCTCAGCAGCAAAGTTACATTTGCTACATATTAGGGCAAGAAACTCCTGAAGCAATTGGTTTCTCGTTACTAAGTAGTACCCAAATTCTTTTCCTTGATCGGTAAGCTGGATCTCACCATATCGTTCGTACTTTATATAATTCTCGTCTCTCAATTTATAGAGGGCTTTAGTTACTGATGGCAAAGCAACTTGAAGCCTTTTACTGATATCCGTTACCCGAACCGTATCAAGCGATAATGAGAACCGATATATCTCCTCTAAATAGTCCTCTAAGCTAGGTGTTAGCATGTACGACACTTCCTTTGCTTCACCTTAGTTACCCTATGTCCAGAAAAAGCATAAGCAAAAGGGCTGGGCCCCTTGCCCTTGCGGTATCATTGCATTGGGGGAAATTCCATTGAAAGGCCATGGCTGTTGCTAAAATAACGACTGGACTGGTTGCGAAATATAAATATGCTCTCACCTTCCGATATTACTTGGCTAATAATTTATAAAGTATACATTAAAACCATTATTGTTCCTCCTTGTCCAATTTCACTAATACATATGCTAGGTGGAAGCGTCTCAGAACATTTCAACTCATATTTTAATACTTGGCCTTTTTACTAAGACAAAGCGATTCCTAAATCATTAGTTTACTATTTTTCCGATTTTTTACAAACTAAAGAAGTAGTTTCCTTCGGAGCTTCTTTTAGTTTCTTACAATAGTAGTTTATGAAAAAATTACCGATAAACAAAGGGAACACTTCGCTTCTAGGTTTAATACAGTATTTCAGACCCTCAGATAACCTCAAAATAAAGTATTGGTCAAAAGTTGCCTTAGTCTAACAATCCTTGAAAGGAGAGTTACGTAAAATGACAATATTATCTGTGCCATTATCCACGCTAAAGCTCGGCGAAAAATCTAACGTTGTACACTTGGACGTAAAAGGGTTACTCCGTCGTCGAATCCTTGACCTAGGTATTGTCCCAGGGACCGTTCTTACCTGTATCGGGAAAGCCCCGGCCGGAGATCCGATCGCGTATTTAGTCCGCGATACCGTAATTGCCTTACGCAGCGAAGACGCCAGCTTGATTTCCGTTGACTCAAAGTTTAGATAGAATCTTACCAGATTGTTAAAAAAATAGCTTAGGGGTGAAAAACATGAAGTTAAAAATGGGAGACCGTTCTAACGCGCTTAAAGGTCATGGCCGCGTTATGCGGGAACACTTTGGGATCAGAACGACTGGTGAACAGTACGTGATAGCACTCGCCGGAAATCCAAACGTCGGGAAGAGTACCGTGTTTAATGCGCTTACCGGTTTACATCAACATACGGGCAACTGGCCAGGAAAAACAGTGGATAATGCGCAAGGGACTTACTTATATCGGAATAAATCATTTTTACTGGTCGATTTACCTGGTACTTACTCCTTGCTAGCTCACACTGTTGAAGAAGAGATTGCCAGAGACTTTATATGCTTTGGTCAACTCGATGCGACCATTGTCGTACTTGATGCGACCTCTCTCGAACGTAATCTTAACTTAGCCCTGCAAGTGATGGAGATATCATCAAATGTCATTGTATGTGTAAACTTGATCGATGAAGCAAAGAAAAAGAAGCTAAGCATTAACTTCAATGAACTACAAAAAGAACTGGGTGTTCCTATTGTTCCCACGGCAGCAAGGAATGGAGAAGGGCTTCAGGAACTGCAAAATGCGGTCTTCGCCATGGCAGTAGAGAAGAAAAAGACCTGGCCTAAACAGGTTCCCTACTCAGAAGAGGTTGAACGGGCAGTTTGTGCACTTCTGCCAAAGGTTGAAGAGCTAGGCTTAGCTAGAGTAATAAATCCAAAATGGTTAGCACTTCGACTGTTAGATAGTGATGTTTCTTTTATTGAGACCATCAGCCGTTATGCAATAACGCAAAATCAGAAAACGGTGGCACTCCAACAACAAGGAGGTGAGTTAACACAATGACCACACTCAATCCAATGGATCCCCTTCTGAAGATTTACTCCGAAACCGAATCTATCCGTTTATCTTCAGGGACACCAATAGCTGACCGTGTTGTTACAGATATCTTCGCTTACACTGAAAAGCTTGCCAATCGGGTGGTATTACGGGAAGACTCAGTACAAACGAGCTGGAAAGATAAGATTGATAAAATTGTAATCTCACGTGTGTTTGGGTATCCACTTATGTTGCTCTTGTTAGGCGGGGTGTTTTGGATTACCATCGCTGGTGCGAACGTTCCCTCGGAAATGATTGCGAATGTGCTCTTTGCCTTTCAAGATGTTCTAACCCAATGGTTTCAGTTGGTTCAGGCCCCTGCCTGGCTGCATGGCGTGTTAGTCTTAGGAATGTACCGTACCTTGGCGTGGGTTGTCGCTGTGATGCTTCCCCCAATGGCCATCTTTTTCCCTTTGTTTACTCTCCTTGAAGACCTAGGCTTTCTTCCGCGAGTGGCCTTTAACCTTGATAACATGTTTAAGAAAGCGAAAGCTTGCGGAAAACAATGCTTGACAATGTGTATGGGTTTTGGGTGTAACGCTGCTGGGGTTGTGTCCGCACGGATTATTGATTCTCCCAGAGAACGTTTGATTGCCATCCTGACCAATAACTTTGTCCCCTGCAATGGACGTTTTCCCACACTCATCGCCATTGCTTCGATCTTCATGACCAGTGCCCTCGTCTTGTCGCAATCACTTCTAGCGGCAGGCATGATTACGCTCTTAGTCCTACTTGGAGTAGCAGTTACGTTTGCTGTATCATGGGCCTTGTCCAAAACGATTCTCAAAGGAGAGCCCTCATCTATGGTGTTGGAGTTGCCTCCTTATCGCAAACCCAAGGTCGGTGCCGTTTTCTATCGTTCCCTTATTGACCGCACGATCTTTGTTTTGCGCCGGGCGCTTGTAGTAGCAGCACCTGCTGGAGCGCTCACTTGGATTCTGGCGAATGTCTACATCGGCGAGGTCAGTGTCATTGCGTATATCGCTGGTGTTCTTGACCCTATAGCCAAGGCCGTTGGTCTTGACGGTTTTATCCTTATGGCCTTTATCTTAGGGCTCCCGGCTAATGAAATCGTGGTACCCGTCCTACTCATGTGCTATCTTGCTACAGGACAATTGACTGAGTTTGAGAGCTTATTCGAACTGAAAAAAGTTCTGCTTGCCAACGGCTGGACTTGGCTAACCGCTTTCAACACGATGCTCTTTGCCCTTCTACACTGGCCCTGTGCAACAACCTTACTCAGTATGTACAAAGAAACAGGTAGTAAAAAGTGGACCTTTATGGGTTTCATGATCCCCACTGTGATCGCGTTCTCAGTATGTTTCATCATAGCTCAGGCAGCGTACCTTCTAGGCTTAGCATGACCAAGTGCCAATGTTATTGGTGGATATGTACGTCATTTAGTATTTAAGCAATAAGCTAGTTTTTCCTACTTCAAGGAAAAACTAGCTTATTGCTTAAAAAGATAATAATTCAAAGACAATTCTTCCTATTCTTTTAAATCCATGAAATCGTTAAAGGCATTTAAGGATGAAGGGCTTTGGAATTATAGTTAACTTCCATAATGTTAAACTTAGCATAACAATAATCTCCTTCTGGCAAATTCCATATACCTTCTCCATAGCTGAATAGTTTGAATCCTTTAAAATCTTTGTAATCTCTGACTGGAGTTGACCATTGTGCTTTTTGATAAGTGTTACCTATCGTCATGAATCGATCACCAGTAACAAAATTGGTCAATTCCCCTTTGGAATTAAAATATAAGGTTGCGGATACTATACATCCGTTATCATTGAAGATAGCCTTAGCAGTTAAAGAATCAATACTTTCCCATTGAATTCTTGGATCGATCAGAGTGGCAGGTGCCATTAAACACATATCATTTAATAAGGTAACCGCTTCACCAATATTCATTTCAGGGCCTGAAGCATCGGCTAAAGTAAGTAATCCCCCCAGTTTTATTAACATGTTACCTTTAGACTGTTTGTAAGAATCCAACCCTATGATAGGGATACCAAACATCTTTGCTTTAATAAAAAACAAACGAGTAGGATTATCTACGAAGTTATATTGTTCGGCATTGATCTTGATCCAGCCCTTTTTAGGGTCCATTTTCATTTCGCCATTAAAGATTACTCCAAAATTGATTATTTTTTCCTTGCCGACTACGCCTACATAATAAAGATATCTTTGAACGGGTAATGGTAAATGTTTAATATCGCTTTCTGTTAAGATTGAAGTTTCTAATGTATCTACACGTTTAAAGCCTTCTTGAACCTCTGTCTCATAAGTCCGCCTAATACCTTGAGATTTATTTAATAATAAGGAGACAAGTAAGAAGATTACTAAGAATATAAGAATTAAGATGATATATTTTTTCTCCATTTAGTGATACAAACCTTTCTTAGATAATTCCTGACTTCCTTCCAAGTTTTTCCGGTTCTTGTGCAAATTCAATAAGTAAAACGCTCAGCCCAAAGCTAATCAGTATCAAGACACGATGTATTAAACATACCATGATGCTACAAAGATTGAACGATTCTTATTATTTCTATGGACCGGTTTTGTTTTCCTTCGAGTCATGCTGTCGTGAGAATATTTTTTTTGAGGGTAAATAAGCCTCAAGATACTTGTAAACAGGAATTTTAGAAAAACCCCTGCAGTACGCTTAACGTGTTACAGGGGGGTGCCAACATATCTATCTCAAACGGTGTTGTATGATCGCCAGTAGTTGCTAATGTTCTTTAGTGGCAATTTGTTGTTGTCAATAACTAAGTACGGAAGGATTATTATCAATAAGCGAAGAGATAAGGTCATGTGAGAGAAGATTTTCAGTAAAAACGTTCATAGCCTTGGACATTTCATTGTTTTTCAGTCTTATTATCGAAAATGAACGAGTTAGCCGCTTTCCCTTAATTCGGATCGCCGTCAATTCTTTGGCCGTCAATTCTTTACGCACTATCCAGCTTGAGACAAGTGCAATCCCTAGACCAGCAATGACTGCCTGCTTAACGGCTTGACTACTTCCAAAGATATGGGATTTTTTTACGTTGATTTTCCAATCCTTAATCAGCTTATCACTGAAGTCACGAGTACCGGAGCCAATTTCTCTAAGAATCCATACTCGGTCTTGGAGATCATCTGCTGTGACGATGGGAAGTCTCGCCAAAGCATGTTGGTTAGGGACAACTAAAATAATCTCATCATCCATCAAAGCTTGGATGTCAAGGTCTGAGTGATTGACCTCACCTTCCACAAGTGCAAGGTCTAAATGATTGGATCGAACAGCTTGGGTGATTTCCACTGTGTTAGCAATAGATGCTTCGATATCTACATTTGGAAATTGAGCAGCAAATTCAGCCAATGCAAAGGGTAAAATATACTCACCAATCGTATAGCTAGCACCAACTTTGAGCGATCCTGTAACAGTAGTTGTTAACTGGTTGATTTCTTGTTTTGCCTTTTCATATAGTTGCAATATCTGTTTCGCTAAACTATAGAGTATTTCACCTGATTGTGTGAGCTCCAAGTGTTTTGGTGAACGATTAATGAGCTTTGAGCCAAGTTCATTTTCTAAATTTCGTATTTGCAGACTGACACTGGGTTGAGATAAATACAGTTCTTCAGCGGCACGGGAAAAATTCTTAAGTTCAGCAACGGTTACGAAGATTTTCAAGGGATCGGCAATCATTATCTACACCTCAAGTTCATTTATATATGTCAAAATATTCAGATTACCATTTCTAATAATTCAGTAGGTTCGACATAATAATACAACAACCACGGAAAAGAAAGTAATATTTTTTTCTAATGATAGCCTTTAGGAACCTATATTGCTCGATAACCTTAATCAATCTATAGTTTTACATACAGACTCAATCCTTTAGGGAGTGAGAAAGAGACTATAGAGAATGATGAGGAGGCCTATGAAAAATGTGGTTACAAGCAAAGGTGAACTTTAGCTTTCAAGATGCTTTAGAGATAGATCATGAGAGGCGGAACCGTTTTATACTCGGAATCTTATTTACAATGGTTGTTGCTGGTTCTGGAACATGGTTGGGAGCCTTACCAGGAATCAATCGAATCGGAGCAATGCTAAGTGCTATCTTGATTGCCGTAATTTATCGAAATGTTATTGGATATCCAGAGAGTATTCGTGAAGGAATTCAGTTTTCCGCGCGTTACTTGATGCGTTTTGCCATCGTACTATATGGATTCAAGCTTAATATTGATATGGTTATTCATAAGGGTGGAATGCTTCTTGTTTATGACGCAATGACGATTGTTATTGCGATAACAACTACTATGTTATTGGCAAAGTTGTTTAAAGCAGACCTGAAACTCTCTTTGCTTCTTGGAATCGGGACAGGAGTGTGTGGAGCTGCTGCAATTGCGGCTGTATCTCCGATTTTAAAAGCGAATGACGAAGACACTGCAATCGGTGCCGGCATTATTGCCTTAATAGGAACAGTCTTTGCTTTAACTTATACATTCTTAATGCCATTTTTACCCATAAGCGCTGTTCAATATGGGATATGGAGCGGTATCAGTTTACATGAGATAGCTCATGTGGCAGCAGCTGCTATGCCAGCCGGCCCGGATGTGTTAGCGATGGGATTACTAGCCAAACTCGGTAGAGTATTCCTGCTGATCCCCTTAAGCTTAATCCTTTCATTTTGGATGAAGCGTAAAGGACAGGGTGAGGGTAATCAAAGCGCACCCTTTCCCTGGTTTCTGGTAGGATTCATAATGACAAGTTTAATGGGAACTTATCTGCCGATTCCTGACAATGTTCTAAACGATATTTCCACAGCATCCTCTTTTCTGCTAGCAGCGGCTATGGTTGGTTTAGGCCTTAATGTCCATCTATCAAGTTTGCGGACTCGAGCGATGCGTCCACTTGTAGCAATGATCATTGCTTCAATAGTAGTATCATCAGTATCTTTCTTTACCCTTATGTGGTTTAGCCTGTAAGGTTATAGACTCAGTGGCAACGGGGAACAGTTGCTACTGAGTAATTTACATTTTTTCGACTATTCAGGCTGTCATGCCGCTATGCGGCACCAACTAATGATCACAAGTGCAACTAAGCTACCGCCTGCGGTTAGGAAAAGGGTGTTAGCTAATGAGAAAATGTAAAATGTCTTCGAGTACGGATGTGGGCTTTAAAAGCATAAAAGCTAATTGCATTTTTTGTCTTTGGCATAAACCTTAGCTTAGCGATAAGATACTGTTCATCCTCACTGTTTAAAGAACGCCTACTTAGGTTATGCTTCTTGCCGAACAACTCTTCGTAGACCAAGTCTCTATTTAACGTTAGGCAGCGTTTATAGATAAAACAGCGCTCTCCGAGCGAAAACTGGATATAAAGGGTGTTAGGATTTTGATTATGAATACCAATTACTTTTGTGGGCTCAGTTCTATCGATTTTGGACCATCCTGCGTATAAATCGCGGATTTCAGCAACAGCTTGGGTAAAGCAACTCGAACAAATCGAGTACACTGCTATCTGATTTTGGTTAACAGCTGGATTAGGGTTCACAAAAAAGTGTTCTCGCTCATAAACTTTTAGCTTTATAACATCTGGAGCAGAATCCAACTGCGGCACAATCACTAAGTCGACAGGACCTAAGTCTATGATGCTGTTGGGCGAAAATATCTCTTCCAAGCGTTTAGCCCCCTTTAGGTTACGTATCATTAGTTATTTCCACGAAAAGGTATCTTTAGCCTGAAATTTGTATTGCAATAATATATACTTATAACTAAAAACATAAGGTTAGCACTTTTGTTTGATTAGGAAAAGCCCTAAGAATTTCGGTGATTAAATCATACAGATAAGAGATATTAAGCAATTCAAGTGGAAGCAGGGCAAGGCCCCTGCTTTTTTTGGCGATAAACAAGGTGGTGAGGTCCGCCGTACAACTCAAATTTCTAAGCATCTTACCTTTGACCAAGTGGTCAAACAAATATTGACCACTTGGTCAAAGGTGGTGTATAATTCGATCATTCATCATTAATTAATTGTTATCATTTATCGAACCTTGCAAGGAGAGATCACATTGTACGATAATTTTGAAAATCTAAATGAAGAAAAAAGGAAAAAGATTTTAGAGGTATGTATTCATGAATTTGCCGATAAAGGATATGATAAAGCCTCAACTAACTCAATTATCAAAGAAGCAGGCATTTCTAAAGGGATTTTGTTTCATTATTTTAAAAATAAAAAAAGCTTATTTTTCTATATCTTAGATTACTGCATCCGGGAAATGATTGAAGAATATAACAAATACCCATTGACCGAGACAAAAGATATTTTTCAAAGGATAAGTGAGTTGGGAGTGATCAAGCTTAAGATAGCTCATAAGTATCCGTATATTGTTAAGCTATTTATGGAATCCCTTGAAAAGGCCCCTCAGGACATGCGATCAGAGATTGAAAAGAAGTATATTCAAATTTCAAAGGAATGGATGCCGATGTTCTTTGAGGATATTGATTATTCAAAGTTTCGCAGGGGTGTAGAACCCTCTAAGGCAATTCAAATAATCATGCTTTTTCTAGGGGCACTTGGAGAAAAGTATCTCCAGGACTTTAGAGGTAAGGAACATCAGTTGTTCCTCAACTACGAAACAATTATGTCAGAGTATATGGAGTACATGGAAATCTTGAAGTATGGAATGTACGGCTCAGAATTGAATAGCTAATTCACATTATCTAGGAGGTGAGATGATGGAAGTTCTAATGGAAGGAAAAGATCTCCGCAAACATTATCGGACCGGAGAAGTCGAAATCGAGGTCTTGAAGGGAATCAGCTTCCAGATCTTCTACGGAGAATTTATCGTAATATTAGGCCAAAGCGGCTCTGGGAAAACTACGTTACTAAATATTATCGGTGGAATGACCCAGCCATCAATGGGTGAGCTTTATTACAAGGAGCAACCACTTCATAAGATTGATGACCAAGAGCTCACGCTTTATCGCCGTAATGAAGTGGGCTTTGTCTTTCAAAACTACAACTTAATGCCAAATCTCACAGCCTATGAAAATATAAGACTAGCTGTAGAAATTGCTCAAAATCCACTTTCGGTATCAGACATCTTACGCGAAGTTGGTCTGGAGAACTGGTCAGATCATTTCCCATCCCAACTCTCCGGAGGACAGCAGCAGCGGGTTGCTATCGCACGGGCCATTGTTAAAAACCCTGAGATTCTCCTTTGTGATGAGCCGACGGGTGCTTTAGATATTCAAACAGGTGTTCAGGTTTTAAAAGTCTTGCAGAAATTAAACCGTGAATACCATAAGACCGTGATCATCATTACGCATAATGTGGAAATTGCTAAAATGGCGAATCGGGTTTTCTATTTGAAGGACGGATTACTGGATGATGTCAGAGTCATAGAAAGACCACTTTGTCCTGAGGAGATATCATGGTAATGCTTAGAAGAAAGACATGGAGAGATATCAAAGAAAATTTTGGGGTTTATCTCGCTTGTATCATGGTCATTGCCTTAGGCTTACTCCTGTATACCTCGATGTCCATTGCAGTAGAAAGTATGGATAAAGCACAGCAAGATTTTTATGCGGAAACAAACTTCGCCGACGGATTTATTACTGTGACAGGGTATCCTGAAAACAAAGTAAACTCGCTCACGTTCCTACCTGGGATTGATCAAGCCGCAGGACGGATTGTCAAAGAAGTTCGTGTCATAGACCAACAGAAAGACTCCAATCGATATTTGAAAATGGTCACCCTGAATGAGGCCAATGCCTCTCAAATTAACCAGATTCAGCTAATCGATGGGCAACTTCCTAAGGAAAACCAACCAGAAATCCTCGTGGATCCAAAATTTTTAGCAGCGAATCATTTGTCGTTAGGGGATTCAATTGACCTTAGTATTGATGGAAATCAGGTATCCCTATATATCACAGGAACTGCACAAAGTCCTGAGTTCATCTACATTATGAGAAATGCCCAAGACCTTTATCCATCCGCTGAAGAATTTGGCATAGCCTATATTTCATTAAGTACGCTTAAAGCGCTGGTAAAAGAAAAAGGACAAGTCAATGATATTGTGTTTACTCTAGAAGATGGAGTAAGCTTTGATTCTGTAAAGGACAATCTGCAAGCAGAGTTAAAACCCTATGGCTTCCGAAGTATTGTCCCTCGTAAGGATCAGACGAGTAACTCCATTCTGACAAGTGAAATTAAACAAATTCGCACTATGACCAAAACCCTTCCCGTTGTGTTTTTGGGGGTTGCTGCCATCATTTTGTATACGATGCTGCGGCGGCTCATCGAACAGCAACGAGTGTCCATCGGAACCCTTAAGGCGTTTGGCTTTACGGATCGAGAGATTGTCTTACATTATCTGACCTATCCTGTTGTTATTGGGACAACGGGGGGGTTGCTCGGAGGATTATCTGGAGTCGCTCTCTCGTTTCCCTTAACCGCTATGTACAAGGAATTCTTTGCTCTACCTGGTCTTAAAAGCGAATTCTCACTTAAATACCTCTTTATCAGTATAGCGCTGGCGTTCGTCTTTAGCGTACTCAGTGGGGTAAAAGGTAGTCTGGATATTTTGCGTCTGGAACCAGCTGAAGCTATGAGACCACCAGCGCCAGGAACTGCTCGCAAAACCTTAATCGAAAAATTCACATGGTTTTGGAAAACCCTTTCCTCTCAAGCCCAGATGGGTATTCGGGATGTGTTTCGTACACCAACAAGGAGTCTCTTTAATGTTATAGGGATTGCTGTAGTCTATAGCTTAATGACAGTTTCATGGTCAATGCAAAACATGACCGACTTATTGACGGTGGTCCAGTTAGAACAAGTTCAAACCTATGATGTCAAATTACAGCTAACCGATCCTTCCCCTACTGGGGCTGTGAAATTCGCCGTCGCACATGAACTAGGGGTTTCTAAAGTTGAACCTGTATTGGAAGTGCCTGCTTCTTTGAGAAACGGTTGGTTAAAGAAAGACGTGGCACTAATGGGTCTCTCTGATGAGTCGACGCTCTATAACATTCTGGATAAAAACGGCCGACGCTTGGAGGTTTCTGACCACGGAGTTTTGATATCAGAACATTTAGCCAAATCCTTAAACGTCAAAGCGGGAGATGTGATCTATGTAGAAAGTCCCTTACGGAGAGAAACTCTCAGTCAAAAGGGTGAGAACTTACTGGTCACAGGGGTAGTTCCTCAATATGTTGGACTTAATGCCTTTATGAAGGATACTGAATTGCAACGATTTCTAAGGCAAGGGGAAATAAGCACAGCAATGTTAATCCAGATGGATTCTGCAGAAATAGGATCCATGAAAAGCAAATATCAAAATGCCAGTAACGTCTCCTCAATCGAATCTCTCAAGGATACGGGGGCTAAGATTCAAAAAATGATGGAATCGTTTGGTTTTACGGTTTGGTTGCTCGCTATTCTCGGCGGCTTTTGCGGATTTGCCCTTATCTATAATGCCAGTATAATTTCTCTCTCGGAACGAAAACGAGAATTAGCGTCTCTCCGTGTGTTAGGAATGACACCAAGAGAGGTATTACGAGTGATCACTTCAGAACAATGGACATTATATGCTTTTGGAATCCTGCTTGGAATACCGATGGCCTATGGATTAAGTATGAGTATGGCACAGTCAATGAGCAATGATATGTACTCTCTTCCGGCAGACCTTCCACCCATGGCTTTGCTGGGCGCGGCTGCAGGAACTGCCTTTTCTGTTTTAGTAGCCCAGAGCAGGGCCTACTACAAAATAAAATCACTTCCCTATGTTGAAATTCTTGCAACTCGAGACTAAAGATCTGCTTTGGAACTAAAATTATTAAATTACAAAGCCATGAATGAATTGAAAGTAGGAGGAGGGTAAAAATGGCAATAGAAGCCAAATTTAATCAAACACCTAAAAAATTTATGTTGCCAAAAGTAAAGCATCGTAAGTTCTTGATTTTCGGAGGGCTTGCACTTCTGATTTTTATTTCGGTCACCCTCTCAAATGCGATGCCCCTGCCGGTCAATGTTATTGCACTACATCCTAAAGACTTTAGAAAAGGGTTCACAGAGGAAGGGGAAGTTATGGCTGCCCAAGAGTGGCCGATCTTTAACCCCGTTGAGGGAAAACTGGAATCCCTTAAGGTCCATAATGGAGACAGTATTAAAAAGGGTCAAGTGCTTTTAGAAATAAGCACCAGTGATTTTAATTATCAGCTGAAGGGGTTAAAGGCCCAATTACAGAGTCTAGAAGGACAACGCTTAGAGAATTATAAAAGCCCTGATCAGGCGCAAATCGCACAACAAAGGTTACTGATACAGCTAGCTGAAAAGGATGTCCAGACTGAGGAAGAAAACTTAGCTCGTATGAAGATTCTCTATGATGCTGGTTCTATTGCTCGTGTTCAATATGAAGAAGCAGAAAAAACCTTAGAGAAAGCAAAAAACCTTTTAGAGCAACAGAAATTAGGCTTACAATTGATATATGAGCAACATCAGACTTCACAAGGAACCGAGCTATATTATAGTAATCAGATGAAAGCCCTTCAAGCACAAATAGATCAGTTAGAAGAAAAGATAAGTAAAGCTGTAATAGTTGCCCAGCAAGATGGGTATATCAAAGATCTCTCCCTTAAAGAAGGCAACGTCCTCCCTCAAGGCCAACAAATCTTGACCGTGTTCACAAATGAGGGTTATAAATTAGAGAGCTTTGTCCTAGCTAGTGATGCCCTAGATATCAAAGTGGGGAGCCCAGTTGAAGTGATTCAAGCGACAAGCTCAGGTAATAAGTCGTTTGCGGGTACAGTTGACGATGTAGCTATCTCAGCAATGGAGAGGATTTCCCCACTTGGACTTAAGGAGAACCGTGTAAAAATCACGATTCTACTCGCTGAACCCTCTCCAAAAGTCGTTCTTGGAAGCAATGTGGATGTCAAATTTACTACAGTGGAAGTTCCAGATCAACTAATGATCCCGAAAACAGCCCTTTTTCCCTATCAAGAGGGGGATGCAGTCTGGATGATTCGGGAGGGTAAAGCTACAATTCAGCCTGTAAAGAAAGGACTGGAAAATGACAGTCAGGTAATTATTGAGAAAGGCTTGTCAGATAACGATATCATTCTACAGGATCCAAATATAAAGGAACTTAAAGAAGGAAAGCGTCTTAAAAAAATACTTTAAAAGAGGAGAAATCTAGAAATAGTGGGGAAAACACAAAGGAGGACTGATTGAAAAACTGGCTGACTTTATTGGAGGATTAATTACTCTCGCCGTTCTCCTTGTGCTTACAGGTGTTGTTCTTCTCATTAGTAAACTAAGGAAAAATAAATTGAACATCAAGCAAAAGAATGGGTGGCTCATTGCTCATATACTCTTTGTCATTATTTATTTTGGCGGGGTTTTGGGGATGCTTTTACTTGCCGTTTTGACTAAATTTACGACCGATAATGATCTGGTTTTTGCATCCCATGTATTTATACAGGATTTTGATCATTTCTTAGTCATTCCTGGTGCATTCGGTTCAATGATTACCGGAATTTGGCTCGCCATACGGACACATTGGGGGGGACTAACAAAACATTATTGGGTTTTCTTTAATTCATACTGGTTACCGCTCAACTCAAAAATTTGTTTATAAATCTCGTATCCGTAGCTATCACCTTAGTCGTTCTTGATGATTTTTGATAGCCTTGATATAATAGTAAGAAAAATTGTTAGGACAACTATTGCTATAGCAAGTAATACTTGTTTGTATGAAGTACGGTGTTGTTACACAGGAAATGGATCCTGCTTATTCGGTTGTGGGAACCAAGACCGTATTTTCTAGAGGAGGAAAATATGTTAGAAACAATTAGAAATTCACCAAATTATCGTTGGTATGTTTTAGCTACAGTCGCGATTGGGACCTTTATGGCTACCTTAGACAGCAGTATTGTAAACGTAGCCTTGCCTACCATATCTAGTCAATTCCATTCGGATCTTTCTACACTTCAGTGGGTGGTTAGCGCCTATCTTTTGACGATTACCAGTTTATTGCCAGTCTTCGGTCGGATTGCCGACATGTTTGGACGAAAACGGGTCTTTGCTCTTGGATTTATAATTTTTACTCTGGGTTCAGTTTTATGCGGTTTTGCCCAAAACATCTGGTTTCTAGTAGGGACCAGGGTGTTGCAAGCGGTAGGCGCTTCCATGTTAATGTCTAACAGCGCTGCCATTATCACGGCAATTTTTCCACCCAAGGAGCGGGGTAGAGCGCTTGGGCTAACCGGAACTGTCGTTGCTCTAGGCTCGCTGACAGGCCCGGCTTTAGGCGGAATTATCATTGGCTTGACTAGCTGGCGCTCAATTTTTTTCATTAACCTCCCTATTGGTATTATTGGTTATGTGGCCGTTCTCTTGATTCTTCCAAGTGATGTACCTAACAAAGATAAAGAGAGTTTTGACTTTATGGGTGCTTTTTCATTTACGTTCGGGATGATCTGTGTACTCTTGGGAATTACGAACGGTGAGGCATGGGGTTGGTCAAGTCTTCCTGTTCTTTTAAGCCTAGTTCTAGGTATAACATCGCTGGTCTTTTTCGTTATGACTGAACGTAAAGTTCAACATCCCATGATTGACTTATCGCTCTTCCGCAACCGTCCTTTTCTTATAGGCAATCTCTCAGGAGGGCTATCCTTTGTAGCTATGTTTGCTAACACCATGCTTTTACCTTTTTACTTGCAAGGGATTCTTAACTACAAACCCTCTCAGGTTGGATTAATGTTGATGGTCTTCCCTATGGTAATGGCTATTGTAGCTCCTGTTAGCGGTCTGGCTTCTGATAAATTTGGACCTATGATTCTAACAACTAGTGGGTTGTTGATTACTGCACTTGGCTTGTTCTATTTTTCCACCCTCCCGACCACGGCAAGTTTTATACAGATAATTCCCGGTCCCATATTGATGGGATTAGGAGCAGGAATGTTCCAATCTCCAAACAACAGCAGCGTCATGAGTTCAGTTCCTCCTCAAAAACTTAGTATTGCTGGGGGGATTAATAGCCTTGTCAGAAACTTAGGAATGGTTATAGGCATTGCCTTATCTGTTTCGTTGTTCGAAGTATGGGGCGGTGTTACCCTGCCCCAGCTTGGTCAAGTAGAAGGGTTCATGTCTGCTTATCATTCTGTTATGTTAGTTGCTGTGGGTATTGCCCTTCTGGCAGCAGCGATATCCTATAGCCGTAAAAGTTATACGAGAGCTAATTGAGCTTAAAAATTCCTTGACAATTGAAAGAAGTAGTGTAAAATATTAAAAAACTGTTAAAATGACGATGAGAGGAAATAGTACAGTCCCTGTTCCGTTTTTAGAGAGCTGTCGGGTGGTGAAAGGCAGTAATGGTGTGGGATCGGAACTCTTCCTCGAGTAGCCGACCGAAATTGATTTAAAGTAGGCTCGGACGGAACTTCCACCGTTAAAAGGAAGGAGATATCGGAACTTCGATATTCGAAGTTCGATGCACGTGGTTCGTATCCAAATCGAACCTCGCACATCGCGCCTCGAACCTCGCACAGCTCCCGTATCTGCAGAGAAGACGGCCCTTTTGCTGTCAACTTGAGTGGTACCGCGAACTAACCCTTCGTCTCAATCAGAGACGAAGGGTTTTATTTATTTTAAGGAGGAATCAGAAATGCGCAGATTATATGTATTTGATACTACCCTTAGAGATGGGGAGCAATCCTTGGGGATTACGCTAAATGTCAAAGAAAAATTAGAAATAGGTCAGCAGTTAGTTAAGCTTGGAGTGGATGTTATCGAAGCTGGTTTTCCGGCATCATCGCCTGGGGACTTGCAATCCGTCCGAACAATCGCTAAAGAACTTAAAGGTGTTATCATCTGCGGGTTGACAAGAGCGGTAGTACCAGATATTGATCTTTGTGCTGAAGCTCTGCGCAAAGCGGAATATCCACGAATCCACACTGGTATTGGGGTTTCACCGGTTCACATGGAGAAGAAATTAAAACTAACCCCTGACCAAGTTGTGGAGCAGGCGATAACTGCAGTTAAGTACGCTAAAAGGTATGTAAGCGATGTTGAGTTTTACGCAGAGGATGCTTTCCGCAGTGACCCGATATTCTTAGCAAGGGTAATCGAAAATGTAATCTCTGCTGGGGCGACTGTGGTTAATATTCCAGATACTGTGGGCTATGCAAATCCGTGGGAATACGGGGAACTGATTCAATTTGTTATTAATAACGTTAAGAATATTGATAAAGCCATCGTGAGCGTGCACTGTCACAATGATTTGGGAATGGCAACGGCCAATTCTTTAGCAGGAATTAAAGCGGGAGCAGGCCAGGTGGAGGGAACTATTAACGGTATCGGCGAACGGGCAGGTAATACTTCTCTAGAAGAGGTTATTATGTCAATCTATACTCGGCGTGATGGTTACGGGGTGGAAAGTAAAGTGAACACTCGTGAGATATCAGCTACTAGCAGACTGGTTTCCCGGATAACCGGAGTAACAGTTCCGGATCATAAGGCAATTGTGGGAGCGAATGCTTTTAATCATGCCTCTGGCATTCATCAAGATGGAGTTCTTAAAGACCGAGAAACCTATGAGATTATTCAACCGGAAACCATCGGAGTGCCACAAAATTTTATCAGCCTTACGGCAAGATCAGGAAGACATGCCCTGAAGCATTGTCTAGAGGAATTGGGATATAAGGTCGAAGGTGCACAGCTGGATGATGTTTATCAAAGGTTCTTGCAATTAGCGGATCTTAAGAAAGAAGTATTCGATCAAGATCTTTTTGTCTTGATGGGGGATTCAGGAAGTAGTGCTAATAGTATTGTGCTCCAGAGCATGTCAATTGCGACAAATGGTATTGAGATGGCTACAGCTACGGTTACTCTGGAGGTTGAGGGGAACATGATGACCGATGCCGCTTGTGGGAATGGTCCGGTAAACGCTTTATTTAACACGATTGACAGGATGACAGGAAATACTGCAATCCTTGAAGATTATACCCTTAAATCCGTAACACGAAGTAGCGAGGCTTTGGGAGAGGCTACGGTCAAGCTACGCTATGAAGATGGTCGACTTGTAGTGGGAAAGGGTTTTTCTACGGATATTATTGAAGCAAGTGCTAAAGCATATATTAATGCTCTTGATAAGAGAGACCTGCGTATTTAGTTTGGAACGGTATAAAGAGAAGCTGGCTATAAGAAATGGGGACCTTTTAGATCACTAATAAGAGGGCAGTCGAACCGGAATTACCGGTTGACTGCCCTTAAGAGCTTCAAAAGATCGATATGCACTGAAAGAACAAATCAGATCACTGATCAATTTTAGAATTTAGGCACGTGTTGAGATTCGTTTTGTTTCCTTTGCTGAGTGGGGTTCCTTACTATTTTCATGAACAATTAATGGAGAAGTAGTTTCTTCGAGGAGCCGACTCATTCCACTGAATTGGGCACCTTGTTCAACCTTAAATTGACGCGTACAAATATCACCAAATAAGCGCGCAGTAGCATTTAATTCTAAAAGATCCGTAGTTCTTATGTTACCATGTACTTCCCCAGCAATGCTTACAGTATTTGCTTCAATATCAGCCTTTAAATAAGCACTAGTACCAATTATTAAATCCCCGGTTGCTTTAAGATTTCCTTCAATTTTTCCGTCAATTCTTGCATTCCCATTGATGATAATCGATCCGGTTATTTGGCACTCTGCAGCAATCAACGTAGTGTCTCCACTAGATTGAGAGTGCGATAGTTTTTTAAACATCCTCATTACGCTCCTTTGTTGTTTTTGTTAAAGTAAAGGGATCCACATTCTTTCCATTAACAATGGTACCGTAATGAAGATGAGATCCTGTACTTCGCCCGGAATTTCCGCTGTAGGCGATGAGGTCACGTTTTTTCACTTGGTCCCCTTCCTTTACCAGAATGCGGGAATTATGACCATAAAAGGTTTCAATTCCATGGCCGTGATCAATGTCTACTCTAAGACCGAAGATTGAGTTTCGACCAGCAAAAGTGACAATTCCATTTGCAGTAGCTAAAACAGGAGTTCCGTAGTTGCAGGCGATGTCGATTCCGTTATGAAACTCTTTTGACCAGCCTCCAAAGGGATTTGGGCGATAACCGTAAGGAGAAGTAATTTCTCCTTCGGCCGGAAGTATATTGGGAGTATGGTCTAGTTGGTCTTTTTGCAGAACAGCCGCTTCATAATATCGCTCTAAGAGACTTAAGTGGTCGGCCACAATTTGGGCGTTTTGGTCTGAAGTTTGGACCGGAGGGTTCGCAAGAATAAAGTTCTGACCAGCAGAGTTAATACCACGGCTAAGGGATGCTGAGGATGTCGGATGTAATTGTAGAATAGAAGAAAGCTTTCCCTCCAAATCTGTAATTCTAGAGAGATCTTCAGTCATTTGAATGGACTTTTCATTTAAGTCGGATATTTCTTGGTCACGCTCTTCAAGCATGGATTTGAGTTGAGTAATGTGTTCTATAGTGGGTGTATGATCCTTTATGTAATGGCTTAAATAGAGGTTTTGAGCCATTAGACCGATAATCATCACCCCTATGAGAAATATTCCTATACTAAGATATCTTTTTCCAAGCTTAGAAAACTGAATTTGGCGAGTGGTGGAATGATCGGGTGGAATGAATATAATTGTAAATTTGTCTTTCATCTGATTCCTCCAAAACATAAATTGACATATAATGAAGCTTTGTGTACTTTTGCGATTCTTTGCAATACTTTTTTCCTATGAGTACAATAAACGCCAATCAGGTGCTTGTCAAGAAATCTGCCCAATCATTAAATGGAATTGAAATTTTTAACTTAAAAATTTATGACTCGATTAGCAAAATGACTACAATTTAAAGCTTGTTCTTGTGAACAAGACTCTTTAGCACTAGGCAGAAAGTACAATCATCTTTTATACTTTCAGGAAACATAAGAGCAACTAAGGTGGCCGCCTGCGCTTATGGCTTAGCGCCAGCCAAGTTTTCTAATTCCTCTGTAAGTTAGTTTGAGCATGTCTAAATAGTATTTAAAAAACATATTTTTTCGATTAAAGTAAATAAAGTTGTCAAAAGATGTATTTTTAGAAATGAAAAATTAAAATTATGAGAAAATTGCCAATTATCATTGGCATAATCAGAGGTATTTTTGAAAAAGGTGATTTATAGACGAGTTTTGAAGTATCAGTTGATAAGAAAGCGCAAGAAAATGACACTTTAATCGAAAACTAACAAGAATACATAATACAATACACTGTTGGGGTTACTTTTCTTTGGTTTTTATTTATAATATAATATATATGATACACTTGTTTCCGTATAAGCGAATAATAAAGGCGCGCTAAGAGAAAATCGATGCGCGCTTTCTAAATGGAGAAAAATGCCTGTGACCCAGAAAATGGATATTTGACCATAGATTATTGGGAAGGTCGTGTTAAGTTGTGGAAACAAAAATGCCAATGGTACTCGACGTTATAAGTGAGAATATTATTAAGCATGGTAGTCCGCTAGCTTTAAAGGGGTCTGAAGTAGCCTCTTGGGCTAAGGAATTAAACTTACCGGCCAAAGGGGAAGTGCTTTTTTATACAGGTGGAGAATATCAGATGCTCCCCTTTATCGACTCATTGGTTAAAACAATCACTCATCTCGATCAGGGCAGTAAGGTTTTTTCTATGATGATGGGCGCACGAAATTTAATAAATAAGACCGGAATCAGTCCGGAAAAGATGTACGCTTCGGTTCTTGCTAAGGACAAGGATAGGTATAATTCAGTTTGTTTAAAAGCGGCAAAGCTGCTTAAAGAACTGGACTATGAGTTTTGTTACTCAGGAAATGAGGAACTATATAGTGGTGCCTTGTTATATGAATTGGGTTATTTAGAAGATATGAAAGATTATGTCAAGAAAGTAGTCGAAGTGATCAAAAAAAGTGGTGCTAAAACCATTGTTTGCCTCTCTCCGCATGCAGCAGAAGTATTTAAGTTCGTTTATCCTAAAATGATTGAAGGTTTTGACTTTGAAATTCGTACTTATATCGACTTGATCTGGGAACGTCGAGATAAGTTAGCTAAACTTAAATCCGCCGAGTCGGTTGTGATTCATGATTCTTGTCGTTTGGCTAGAGAATTAGGTATTCACCAAGAACTGAGAGATATTCTGCTAAGCATTGGTGCCGATGTAAAAGAAGCTCCGATGAACCGAGAATGGACGTCTTGTTGTGGCGGACCCATAAAAATTTTGTTTCCCGAGTTATCCCATGTTATTGGTGGACGCCGTGTGAGTGAATTAAAGGAAAGCGGCTCATCACATATTTTGACGTCTTGTCCATATTGTCTGTCAGCCTTAGTGGGCGGACGAGTCAAGGGCGATTCAGCCGTGATTGAAGATTTAATTGAATTCCTATATAGGGGGGTTAAAGCATGACCGTGGATTTGAGAAAGGACTTCGTCAAGTATGCTAAGTCTCTTAATGCAGCAAGCGAGGACAAAAATATTCGGACTGCTATATCAAGGGCGGTTACTTCCTATCGTAATACAGTTTCCGAAACTTTAGAGCGTTTTCCACATACCCCGAAGTTGGCAGAAGAAGTGCAGGAGATTAAGCGACAGTCTATCGCTGATTTAGACAATTTAGTGAAACAAGCGATGGCCTCTGTGGAACGCAACAAGGGGAAAGCATTTTACGCCAAGGATCATCAAGCTGCTCTGGAAATTGCTCTTGGTTTAATTGGCAAAGGTAAAACCGTCGTCAAAGGAAAAAGTATGCTTGGAGAAGAACTTCATCTGCGTGAGTACCTTGAGGACAATGGCAACGAGGTCTGGGAGACTGACTTGGGAGAGTTCATACTTCAACTACGAAAAGATCGTCCCATGCATATTCTCTCTCCATCTATTCATGTGCCTAGGGAACAGGTGGCGGAGGTTTTCAGTAAGTTCTTTAACAAAGAAGTACCTCCGGACATTGCCGAAGAAGTTAAGGTTGTGAGGGAGTTCATGCGTGAAAAGTACTTTACTGCGGATGTAGGAATCAGTGGAGCCAACGTGGTGGCAGCGGACACTGGAGCCATGGTTATTATTGAAAATGAGGGAAATGTGCGACTAGCTATCGGTGCACCTCCGGTCCATATCGTAATGGTGGGGGTCGAGAAATTAGTGCCGACGTTCCAGGAAGCTATGAAAGTTGCTGAGGTTACCTGGAGATACGCTCAGTATGGTGTTCCAGGTTACGTCAATATCGTTAGCGGCCCGAGTAAAACCGGTGATATCGAGAAAGTAACCACTTATGGGGCGCATGGCCCTAAGGAATTTTATGTTATCTTCGTTGATAATGGTCGAAATGAAATGGCTCATGAGGATAAGTTTAGTGAAGCACTACATTGTTTGCGTTGCGGTGGATGTATGTATGAATGCCCTGTGTTCCAAGTGACAGCCGGTCATTTTGGTCATACTTATATGGGAGGCATAGGCACGATCTGGACCGCATTTGTATCCGGAGGAATGGAGAAAGCAGCTCCGCTCGTTTATTCCTGCCTGCGATGCGGTAGATGTGTTGAGCGATGTCCGATGAGTATTAATGTTCCTGCTATGATTGGAGAGCTTCGCGAGCGCATTGTTTACGGTAAATATCAAGAATAATATCAAAATGCTAGTCTAAGAAAAACATTTGTGGCTAAGTCCACAAATGTTTTTTTGTTGGAATTTACTAAATGGTACATTATATGAATGTAACGCAATGTAAAGCTTATACATAGCAGAAATATATTGTATTTGTGTAATGTGGAAAACAGAGGTAAATTAAAAAGAAGATTTTACACATGTAAGAAATTATTGTAATTCGTAAACGAAGGTAATATAATAGAGATATGTACGGAGTAATTTGCAATGAAGCTTTCTAGAGGTGATTATCTCTGGGAAGCTTTTCTTGTAATAGGATGAGGAGGTGAAATAGGTCGGGAATTTACCAGTGTAATATAACAGAGAAGGAAAAGGGAGGATAATTTTGAGATGAACTTAAAACGGAGAAGCGCAATTTTTGTCACCTTACTTGTATCGTTACTGTTAATCATTTCTGGATGTGGTACTAAGACCCCAGCAACCTCAACCCCTGCCCCTGCTGCTGCCAAAGAGAAAATCAAGGTAGCTTATGTTTACGTAGGGCCAGTAGGTGACGCAGGCTGGAGCTTTGCTCATGACCAAGGTCGTAAGTACTTAGTTGAAAAAATGCCACAAGTGGAAACAACAATTATTGAATCAGTTCCTGAGGGAGCGGATTCTGAGCGCGTGATTACTCAACTTGCTGAAAAAGGGAATAAAATTATCTTTACGACAAGCTTTGGATATATGGACCCTACCATTAATGTTGCAAAAAAATTTCCTGATGTAACATTTATGCATAATTCTGGCTATAAAACTGCCGACAATGTAGGGACCTATTTTGGTCGTATTTACCAAGCTCGTTATCTGACAGGGATTGTGGCTGGTAAAACAACCAAAAGCAACACCATCGGGTATGTAGCAGCCATGCCGATTCCAGAAGTTATTCGGGGCATCAACGCTTTTACTCAAGGAGTACGCTCTGTTAATCCCGCTGCAAAAGTAAAAGTCGTGTGGACCAATACTTGGTATGATCCAGCTATGGAAAAGGACGCTGCCAAGAGCCTGCTGACTGCTGGCGCTGACGTTATTGCTCAGCATCAGGATACGCCAGGACCTATGCAAGCTGCAGAAGAAGCTGGTAAATTTGGTGTAGGGTACAATATGGATATGTCCAAGATGGCTCCAAAAGCAGTGTTAACCTCCGCAGTTTGGAATTGGGGTCCTTACTATGTGAAAACTGTAGAATCAGTCATCAATAAAACTTGGAAAAACGATCAATACTGGGGCCCGATGAGTGATGGTATTGTAGATATTGCTCCTTTCGGTCCTATGGTAACCGAGGACACCAAGAAACTCGTAGCAGAGGCTAAAGACAAAATTATGAGCAATAAATGGGATGTCTTTACCGGACCTATTAAGGACCAAACAGGAGCCGTAAAAGTCCCAGAGGGTCAAGTAATGTCAGACAAAGATATGCTGTCATTTGACTGGTTTGTAGAAGGGGTAGACGGAACAATCCCCAAATAAAATCCGGTTGGCAAATAAACCTACTTTACGGAGATTATGCTTTAAGGTTGTCAAAGGTGACCTTAAGGCTAATCTCTAACAATTAATTTCTTCTGAGTATTGCCGGAAATTGTTTGTGAATTGAGGGGAACTGAAATGAACCAATCCCTAATCCAATTAAAGGGAATCGTGAAACAATTCCCTGGTGTACTGGCGAATGACCATGTAGACCTTGATATTAGACCTGGAGAAATTCATGCCATATTAGGAGAAAACGGATCAGGGAAAAGCACACTAATGTCCGTATTGGCCGGGCTTTACAAGCCAGATGGTGGCAAGATTTTGGTCGACGGGGTTGAACAAAAATTCCGTTCCCCTAGGGATGCTATAGCCTGTGGTATAGGTATGGTACATCAGCACTTTAAATTAGTGGAGCCCTTTACAGTGGCTGAAAATATTACATTAGGTGAAAAGGGGAATTCCTTTTTTCTAGCTAACAAAGAACTTAAGGCCAAGATCAATGAGCTTGGAAATAAATATGGTCTTGAGATCAATCTGAACGCAAAAATATGGCAGTTGTCGGTGGGAGAAAAACAGCGGGTAGAGATCGTTCGTATGCTTTATCGTGGTTCCAAAGTTTTGATACTAGATGAGCCAACGGCAGTACTTACCCCCCAGGAAGCCGGTGAATTGTTTGAGAATTTACGTAGAATGGCCTCTGCAGGATGTGCTGTAGTTCTTATTACACATAAGTTAAATGAAGTTGAGGCGATTGCTGATCGAGTTACCGTATTACGACAGGGCAAGTTAGCTGGTGTATTGGAACAAGGCCAGATTAACGCCAAAGAGATGGTCCGCTTGATGGTCGGCAGAGCTGTGGCCTCAAAGTATGATAGAGACTCTTCTCCAGTGGGTGGGATCGTACTGGAACTAGATAAGGTAAATGCCTTCAACGATATGGGTCTTCCATGCTTATGTGAGATGACGCTTTGTGTAAGAGAAGGAGAAATTCTAGGTTTAGCAGGTGTGTCAGGCAACGGGCAACGGGAAATGGCGGAAGTTATCGCTGGCTTACGCCGAGTTGAGAGTGGGAAAGTCCTTTTAAACAACGGGAATATAAGCAATCTCTCCCCCCGTAGCATCATTGACCTAGGGGTTGCTTATGTGCCTGAAGACCGCTTAGGTATGGGACTAGTGCCGGAGCTGAATGCCCTGGAGAACCTTATTTTGAAAAACTATCATCAGCCTCAGTACTCGGGTCGTTGGCTGTTGAAATCCAAGGCTGTAGAGCGTAATGCCGAGACTCTTGTTAAACAGTACCAGGTCAAGATATCCAGCTTACACCAGCCTGTTAAGGTGCTGTCAGGCGGCAATCTGCAAAAGCTGTTATTAGCTAGGGAAATTTCCAGTTCCCCCAAATTGATGGTAGTAATTTACCCAGCACGGGGATTGGATATTGGGGCTACTGAGGCGGTCCATAAATTGTTATTAGAATTAAAGACTCGTAGGACAGCGATCCTACTGATCTCTGAGGACCTTGATGAAATATTTAAATTAGCCGACCGGGTTGGGGTAGTGTATAATGGTCAGCTAACCGGCGACTTTCCCGTTGAACAAGCGGACTTGGAAGAAGTGGGACTCTTGATGACAGGTTCCTGCTCAACCAGAGAAAGGGTGAACGACGATGAACCGGCTCACATTTAAACTAGAGAAACGCCTAACCCCCTCGCCGGTGATGGTTTTTATCATCCCTTTAATATCCGTGCTGTTGGCCTTGTTGTTGGGAGGGATCTTCTTAGTCCTTACCGGGGAAGAACCATTGACCATATATTTGCTTATGTTCGAAGACAGTTTGGGTTCAAAATATGGACTTACGGAGACCATGGTAAAGGCTATTCCGCTGATGTTAACCTCTTTAGGTGTTTCATTAGCTTTTAAGATGAAGCTGTGGAATATTGGCGCTGAAGGTCAGCTCTACATGGGGGCCATGGCAGCAACCTGGCTGCCCTTAACCTTTCCCTACCTACCGGTCTATCTTATGCTGCCAGGAATGGTTGCCCTTGGGATGATCGCTGGAGGACTGTGGGCTCTCCTGACCGCTATTCCCAGAGCAATTTGGAAGGTTAATGAAATCATTACAACTTTAATGCTTAATTATGTAGCGATCCTTTGGGTGGATTTTTTGGTCTACGGTCCATGGAGAGATCCCAACGGATCGAATTTCCCTATAACCGCATCGTTTGTGGAGGCTGCAAGGTTGCCTGGTTTGGGCAATTCCCGCATTCATACGGGTCTGTTCTTTGCTTTGGCCTTGGCAGTCATCTTGGCCATTGTTTTCAAGTATTCCCGCTGGGGCTACAGCATTAACGTTATTGGTTCCAGTGAACGGGCAGCGCGTTATGCCGGTATGAATATAAAACGTAATATTTTATTGGTGATGTTTCTAAGCGGAGCAATTTCAGGGTTAGCAGGTATGGCTGAGGTCAGTGGCATTATTGGTAAGCTGCAACATGGAATCAGCCCGGGGTACGGGTATACGGCTATTATTGTGGCTTGGCTCAGCAAACTTAACCCCTTGGCTATCCTTATAGTTTCAATATTATTTGGTGCTTTGCAAGTAGGAGGATATGCTGTGCAATTGGTGGGTGTGCCTGCCACAGTAGCGACAATGCTCCAGGGAGCAATTCTTTTCTTTGTCCTCGGTGGCGAAGTTTTTACTAACTATCGGGTGAAACTGTTCAGCGAGAAAGGAGAGGACTTGAGCAAGTGAGCATTCAAGAATTCTTAATCCCTTTATTGGCAGCTTCAGTGATTGCTGGCACGCCTATCCTCTATGCTGCCTTGGGCGAACTCATCACTGAACGAGCTGGAATTATTAACCTGGGTGTTGAAGGTATTATGCTCGTGGGTGCAGTATCAGGGTTTATGGTGGCGGTAACTTCAGGTAACCCTTGGTTTGGTCTGTTGGCTTCTATGATGGCGGGTGGGGCAGTGGCTCTCATCCATGCCTTTCTAACCATTACACTACGGGCTAACCAGGTTGTAAGTGGTCTGGCTCTAACCATTTTTGGTACTGGGTTAAGCGGCTACCTTGGTAAAGCTTATATAGGAATTCCTGTAGAGAACCCATTTAGCGTTATGCCCCTGGGTCCCTTGGCAGATATACCGTTCATCGGCCCCATTTTCTTTCAGCATGATGCTTTAGTGTACATCAGTTATGTGCTGGTCTTAGTAATATGGTATTACATGTATCATACCAGACCGGGCTTAAACCTTAGAGCCTTGGGGGAAAACCCGGCAGCTATGGATGCTCTTGGTTTAAACGTCTTTTATCTGAGGTATATCTATGTAGTGGCAGGTGGTGCTTTAGGCGGTGTAGGGGGAGCTTATTTATCCCTAGCTTATGCTCCCAGTTGGTTGGAAAACATGACCGCAGGTCGAGGCTGGATTGCGGTAGCTCTAGTAATCTTTGCTTTATGGAATCCTTGGAGAGCTTTGATGGGTGCCTACCTATTTGGAGGGATTGATGCCCTTGGTTTTAGGCTTCAAGTCTTGGGCATTCAAATGTCACCTTTTTTTCTAAAAATGCTGCCTTATTTGTTTACAGTCTTGATCCTAGTATTTGTGGTTGCTCGCCACAAAGGTCGCTTGTCTACGCCTGGGGCGTTAGGGCTATCTTATGACCGAGAGGAGAGGTAGCCCCTTATAAAATCGATCATAAATTAGGAAACACGTTCTAGGAGTAAAGACTTATTAGCTCATAGACGTGTTTTTTTTGTTAATATCGCCATCTCGGCGCTTTAACTCGAATGTCCTTAAACTCAGTATTCTTTCAGTGAGAAGAGACCAGTCTAGAATTTTACATTTATAGTATCATAGATTTTTGGATCCTCAGCTCCCAGATGCCAGATACAGATCCCTTGTGTATCGTATTTATTATCTAGGTTCAAAAGTGTTCCAAAATAAAGTGCATCCACAAACCATACTTCGTGAACGATGCCATTGGCATCAGTATAGGAATAGTGGGGGCCTAGTAAAGAATCGATGGTAATGGGAACATTATACTGATTGGCTTTGGCAGCAGCATTGGCATAGGTGACACTCGTTGCCGTTTGACCTTGGGGCCAGTCGTAACCATACGCTGGCACACCAAGTTCTATCTTGTTTCTAGGGATGGTTGAAACCGCATAGGCTAAGACCGCATTATAAATCTACAAGGACTCTTAAAAACAAGAGGATTCTATGCAGGCAATGTTGATGGGATCTTTGGACCTATTACAAGAGCAGGTGTTGTTGCATTTATTCAGGATAATCCAATCTTCTAGCCTACAGAGAAAATATCAAAGATTTGCGCACAATCATTCACCAAATCAATCACATGAACACACCCCTGTCCTTTGCCCAAAATGGTCGCTAATTCTTTTTTGGAGATACCCTTTAAATTGGTACCAGTCAGGTTAACTAGTAAAGATGATGCCTCCCGGCAAACTATGTCAGGAGTACGCAATAGAACCCCATCGGCCTCTTTTACGATAAACCCTTCTAATTTTAGACATACATTGACCTCGTGGAAAGAATCACTTAGATTTCCAGTCATTACACGTTGCCCCTTCTCTGACTCGAAGAGGCTCTGAGTTTTGAAGCGCACAAACAAATTGCCAGCTCGTTTGCTTTCCCCGACATGTTCAAACCAACTCTTAGTAACTCGGTCCAAGTTGCTGTAATACCTGCAGGAGCCTAAATAAAAGTCCGACCACTTTTGATCATATTCTTCTTCTGAACTATAGCCACGTTCGTTTAGGAGAAAGGTTTCAGCCTGAATAATCCCTTTGACGGTTTCGGAAAATAGAGCAACCGCAAGGGGGTCCTTGAGTAGCGCTGCAGCCTCTTTAAGTGCTGGACCCGAATTAAAATAAGCTTCAGAGCCTTGAAGGGGTGTGACAAGGCGATTGCGGACGCTGATTGGTTCAGAAGATCTCTGTTCCTCCCACAAGGCCTCTTTAATGATAAAGGTATTAACGTCTACCGAAAGATGAGCGACAGCTTCGCGGAAAGTATCAACATAGCTCGTCTTGGCTTTAAGCAGGCTGTTGTCGCTTCGACGCACTTCCGTATACCAATTACGTTGAAATATATTCTTCATATCTGATCCTCCTTGTATAGAATTAATTTTATCAGAGTATTCTGTATAAACGGATGAAATCCTTTAGTAAATAGATAATTTAGATAAATTTAACCTGAGCTATGCAGGAGATTATCAGGTATCCGTTTAATTATAGAGAAGAAAAGTAAACTCATTTCATGGTGACAAAAGTTTATTAGAGAGCCAGTGAAATTGTCCTTAGAGAGGAGCTTTTGAAAAATGCGATACGAAGGAACTGTCTATCGGCCACCTAGTGAGGCCGAAAGTTTACTGATTCAAGCAACCATCGGCTGTCCCCATAATCAATGTACTTTTTGCGGTATGTATCGATCAACAAAATTTAGAATCCGGTCCGTATCAGATATAAAAGAGGACCTTCGAATGGCCCTAAATTATTACGGCGATAAAGTTAGGACAATCTTTTTTCCCGATGGGAACACGATCTTAATGAAAACAGACCAGCTTGTAGAAATCCTGCACTATGCCCAAGAATTATTTCCTAACTTGAAGCGTATGACGGTCTATGGCTCAGCTAAATACCTAAAATTAAAGAATTCAAAGGAATTTCACCGTCTTAAAGAAGCAGGCTTAACCCGTATACACTCCGGGATGGAGAGCGGAGATGACGAGGTTCTGCGAAGAATAAAAAAAGGGTTCACATCCTCAGAAATGATTGAAGAGGGTCTTAAGGTGAGAGGAGCGGGTATCGAACTGAGCGAATATATCCTCATTGGGATTGGTGGACGTGAACGTACACATGAACATGCAATAGAAAGCGCCCGAGTACTGAATGCATTTACCCCAGACTTTGTTAGGTTGCGTACTTATGTCCCTTGGGAAAGAACCCCACTGTTTGAAGATTATCAACAAGGGCACTTCCACCTACTTAGCCCCCACGAAGCTTTAGAAGAAACCCATCTCCTAGTTTCTAATTTAAAAGGTCCTTTCGAACTTCTCAGCGATCATGTCTCGAATTTTGCTTGGGTTAATGGATGCATACCTAAAGATAAGACGGAAATATTAGAAACTCTAGAGAAGCTCTTATCTGTTCCGGAAGATAGCTTTAGAAAAGTCGAGTCTCGCTACCTTTAAAGGGTGTTCCTGGCCAAGTGATGGATGGTTAATCTCTTTCCTATTTGGGTTTAACTGAAATGTGCTAATTAGTCTTTAAAACTGATTAGCGCATTTTTGTTTTGGCTAGTGGTGGAGTGGATTTCTTGTATAATACAAAAAAGATATAAATAACGGCAAGAGATTCATACAAAATATAACAGAATATAGAATTATACTCTATATTGTAATATAATATGTTCAATATTTCTTTTAAAATGTTCAATAGTGGCAAAGGAAAGAACAATTCGGTTATTAATGTGGTGCTTTAGAAAGAAGTGGATTTTTTGGCTGATTCTCGTAACCGTACTATTTCTAAATTGACTGGAATGTTTTTAGACAAGCACCTGGAACAACAATTTCAGGAGTCATACTTAACTCGTTCTAAAAACTATCTTCGAAAAGTTGCACTTATAATTGGAAGCCTTTTTTCCTTGTACATAGTTTATGATTTTTCATCGAACAGACAATTCATGGTTCTGGCTATTATCCTCCTATGTAGATTGACGTTCCTTGGAATATCAATGCTTTTTTATTTCAAGCCAGATTATTTCCTTAAGTCATCTGCATTTTTAAAGATCACTATCTATGAACTGACCGCAGTGATACTTTTTTTTATAATTGTGATAAAATATGAGAACTTTCATTTTCTTATCCAGGCTTTTTCGATTAATGTAATCGTTTTAGGGATTTTCTTTCTAGTACCAAATTTATTGCATTACAAAATATATCTTTCAGTATTCACATTGATGGGTTACCTAATAATTACTCTGACTAAAAATCAGCCGCCACCTTTGCTTGAGTGTAGTTCGGTATTTGGGTATTTATCATTAGCAATTTTTTTTAGTAGCATATCCTCGCACAGTCTGGGCAAGTACATGAGGCTAGATTATATTAACAAACAATACTTTAAGGAACTTTCTATGACAGACTCATTAACTAATACGTATAACCGCCTGAAATTCAACGAGTCTTTAAGTAGTGAGATTGAGATAGCTAGGAGGTATGGAAATACTTTTTCTCTTATTATGTTTGACATAGACCATTTCAAGCAGTTTAATGATCAAAATGGGCATATTTTCGGAGATATGGTGCTTATAGAAATAGCCAATCTTGTTAAAGAATCAGTTAGGGGAGTAGATGTCTTTGCTCGATGGGGTGGTGAGGAGTTTGTGATTCTTTTACCGCAGACAAATTGTCAAGAGGCCTCTGCCCTCGCGGAAAGGTTAAGAAAATCAATCTGCAAAGAGTCAATGAAAAATATAGGAATGGCTCTAACCTGTAGCTTTGGCGTTACATCGTTCTGTAGTGAGGATGATGAAGATTTAATCATGGATAGGGTTGATAGGGCTTTGTACAAAGCAAAAGGGAACGGTCGAAATGTTGTTGTTTCGGAGTACAACCTTAATATAAGGTCTTCAGTATGAGCAAAACCCGCTAAATTTAGCGGGTTTTGCTGCATGTATATTTTTGCCAATTCTCTGTAGAGAATGGGCTAAGACCACTTGCGCCTAAAAGCTTGGCATTAGCCGAGTTTTCTTTAGGCTACTTTTTAGCAAGGATTTTTGTAACTTCTGCAATATATAATGTGTGATAGTCAAGATCGGGATACCATTTTTCTTTAAGGTCTTGGGCAATAAAACACTCCGGTTTATATTCTTGTGCATAGAGTTTCTTACAAAGAATTGCGATACTTGCTTCTTCAAAATACGGAATATTATCGGTATGAAGAATAGTTAACTTGGAGTTTTTAATTTTATCTTCATCTCTACCAGACTTCGTTCCGAGATAACTTAACGTAGATTTGTAGGTTTTATCCAAAAAAGTGAGCGAAAATGTCTCAGAGTTATCTACAAACTCCTTGGTGTAGCGCTGTGGGCGTAAGACAATATAGGCAACATTTTTTGCCCACATTACTCCAAAACCTCCCCACGAGGCAGTCATTGTGTTAACTTTTCCATTCTTTTCAGCAGTAACAAGCATCCAATCTTCACCAATCAGTTTAAACGGGCTTTGTTCAAAAAAATTTGGGCTAATTTCATTGAATTTGGACATAAGCATTACCCCCTTTGTTATTGGATTGACCCCTTATGTATTGTAATATGCGGGCAGGTCTGACATGAAAATACATAAAAAGATTATGCTTCATGACGAACTTTTCTTTACTCTCATATCATACCAGATTATCCTACTAGTATTACAGTATGGGGATAAATATTATTGGTTTATCTTTTTTAAAAGTTATCCCAAAGCATGATTTGATTGAGCAATCAAAGTTAAAGACACCCACTTCTTTAGTGAGTGTTCTTTGTTCTGCTTCGGTGGGGATAGAGTTCCCTCTGAAGTCTCGATGTTCAGAATGAGTTCACTAGGAAGTCATAAAAGTGTTTTAGGTTTTAAACAGTTTGAATGGGGTTCTAATCCTTTTCTTATTGGTAAAATATGAGATTAATTAAAATATTTAGAATTGTCATTCAAATTACTGACATTTTAACCTTAAAGGTGTATAATCTAAAGAATTAGAGGATGGGGGGGGCACTATATGAAAGAGAAACACAGCGAAGGATCACTAGAGGAAAAAAAGTTGTTTTTCCCTCCTAAAGGATTTAGTTCAAAAGCTGTAATTCAAAACCCTGAAATTTATGAGCTAGGGCAAGACCGAAAGAAGTTTTGGAACGATCAAGGGAAACGATTGGACTGGTTTGAGCCATGGAACACCGTTTTGGAATGGAATTATCCATTTGCAAAGTGGTATGTCGGCGGAAAATTAAATGCAGCTTATAATTGCTTGGATCGCCATTTAGAAGGGGCGCGTCGGAACAAAGCGGCCCTAATATTTGAAGGAGAACTGGGAGATCGACGAGTCCTCACCTATCAAGATCTTCATCGTGAAGTTTCCCAGTTTGCAAATGTGCTTAAGTCTCTTGATGTAAAAAAGGGAGACCGCGTGACAATTTATATGCCCATGATCCCGGAGACAGTTATCGCTATGCTTGCATGTGCTAGGATAGGTGCTGCGCACTGTGTTGTATTTGGTGGGTTTAGCGCAGAAGCTTTGAAGGACAGGATTCAGGACTCTCAATCAAAGATTGTCGTTACGACGGATGGAAGCTATCGACGAGGAAATAGTATCCCTTTGAAAGCTAATGTAGATCAAGCACTGCCCTCTGTAACTTGTATAAATAATTGTGTAGAGAATGTTATCGTCGTTAAGCGGACTGATCAGCCTGTGAATATGATTGAAGGACGCGATATTTGGTATCACGAGGCTCTCAAGAATACCTCAATCGTATGTCCATCTGAACCAATGGCATCAGATGATATGCTTTTTATTCTTTACACGAGTGGAACCACTGGAAAACCTAAAGGAGTGGTTCATACGGTTGGTGGTTATATGGTTGGGGTGTCGACAACGCATGAATGGGTATTTGACCTTAAAGAAGAAGATGTATATTGGTGTACAGCGGATGTTGGCTGGATAACAGGTCACAGTTATTTAGTTTATGGGCCATTATCTAATGGTGCAACGGTTGTTATGTATGAAGGAGCCCCGGATTACCCAGAAAAGGATCGGTATTGGGAAATCGTTGAGAAATACAGGGTTACAATTTTATATACTGCCCCAACTGCGATTCGAACGTTTATGAAATGGGGGGGAAGCTATCCATTAGGCAGGGATCTTTCTAGTCTACGGCTTTTGGGTTCGGTTGGAGAACCTATTAACCCTGAAGCCTGGATGTGGTACTATAAACATATAGGGGGAGAACGCTGCCCCATAGTAGATACCTGGTGGCAAACAGAAACAGGCATGATTATGATGACACCCGTTCCAGGGATTACTGCTCTGAAGCCAGGATCATGTACGAACCCATTCCCAGGTGTCAATATAGAAATAGTTGATCAGGTGGGCGATCCCGTACCAAAAGGTAAGAGTGGGTATTTAGTGGTTCGCGAGCCCTGGCCAGCGATGCTTAAAACGGTGTATGGTGATGACAAACGCTATGAAGACACGTATTGGAGCCAGTTTAAAGGTGTTTATTTTACCGGGGACGATGCGAAATGGGATGAAGATGGTTATTTTTGGGTGACCGGACGCGTGGATGATGTCATTAATGTCTCAGGGCATCGGATCGGAACGGCTGAAGTAGAAGGTGCTTTAACTGATCATCCATTAGTTGCTGAAGCAGCCTGCGTGGGTAGAACTCACGAAGTAAAGGGGCAAGCGGTATTTGCCTTCGTCAGCTTAAAAGAAGGAATTGCAGTCTACGATGAGCTGATTAATGAACTAAAAGCGCATGTTGTCCTAAAAATCGGTTCACTTGCACGACCGGATGACATCTTTTTGAGTACCGAATTACCTAAGACTCGAAGCGGAAAGATAATGAGGCGTCTTTTAAAGGACATCGCAGAGGGTCGAGAAATAGGGGATACCAGTACCCTTGCAGATATTGCGGTGATCAATTTTCTGAAAGAGAATGTTGACGCCAGGAAAATCCCTGAAGCGAAGAATGCTTCGATGAAATCAAAAAGGAATCTGGTTTTAATTCCTGACGCTGCCACGTTTAATCGTTGTAATGATGAGTCTTATGATGGATACAGTTATACAGTATGGTACTGCACACCTCCAAAGGATGGATCACGTCATCCCGTTACCCATTTTTATTGCTTTCAGTGGATCGAAAGACTAAAATCGGTGGCTGAAGTAGCTTTAGCTATTTCAAATATCATGATAAACAACAAAGATGCTTTCGAAGCAATATTCGCAGACGGAAGACCAGATTTTAGTTATGCTGTGATCAATGAGGGAAATATTAAAGATGACTTGTCAGAGGAGGGGCAAATCTGCTTTTGTGGTTCAATGGGTTAGTGAGATTTATACGACGAGACCTTCTTTTATCAATAAGAGGCTACCTTGAATACAAGGTGGTCTCTATTTTTTCTGTGTTATCTAATTAAAATATTCCTTCATGGTTTCCAATAGACTCCTGTACTCTTCTTAGAAATAATTAGGTGATCTTCTAAGAGCAAAGAGCACGATATTAGATAAAAATAACATTGACAAATATGGTTGCTATACCTACAATTGCTATAACAACAGTACTTTGGACAAAAATTATAAACGAACTATTATGAAGGAAGTGTTTGCATGAAAAGTAAGATCGCCAAGGCCATTAAACTTAAAACTCAACCGGTTGCAGTTTTTCGCACAGATCTAAAACCTGAGAGTGCTCTACAATTTCAGGAGGGAAAGTGGGGCTGTGTTACTTCAATGTTAAATGCCGCAACTAAAGGGCGGACCGTTGTGTTTGATTCTAAAACCCCTGGGTGTGGGGGTGGAGCCGTGGGTCTTGGCTTTAAACAGTTTGAATTAGGTTTTATGGAGTATTTTTTGTCCACCGGCGGAGTAGGTGATAGAGAAGGAGAATTTTACAAAAAGAATCCTGAGTTAGCCAAAAAGTTTTTAACCGGATTACCGGTCGTTACTCCAAAAACGTATATTGTCTTTAAACCTTTGGAAGAATTAGTTCAAGGCGAAATAGCTGAGGTTATCATTTTTCTGGCCAATGCTGACCAACTTTCCGCTCTGGTGGTTTTTGCTAATTATGATAAAGCAACCCAAGATAATGTTAAAGTGGACTTTGGAGCTGGCTGTCATCAGTCCGTACTTTACGCTCTAGATCAAGTGGAGGCAGAGAATCCAAAATGCATTATCGGGTTAACTGATCCCTCGGCCCGTAAATTTGTCGACAAAGATATCCTTTCCTTTAGCTTCACATTTAAACGCTTTTTAGAGTTAGAAGCGCAAGTGGAAGAAAGCTTTTTGACAACAGAAGCGTGGCTGCAAATTGCAGAAAGGATCTAACTCAGCGGAGAAAGGGGGCAATTGCCCTCTTTTTTAAGACAATGTTTGATCTACTCTGGATTCATGCTATTATTATTCTTTAGATGTTTACGAGTGAAGAAGGGGATTATATGAAAGATTTTGATATAGATGATTCCTTGGGTTTTATCGTTGCTAAAACCAACTATTTTATGAAAACCTATTTTAGTAAGTCAATTAAAGACAACGGCTTAAACGTTACAACAGAACAATGGGCAATCCTAAATGCTGTGTATTGTAATCCTGGGGCATCACAAACTGATTTAGCTCGTGCATGCCTTAAAGATAAAACAAACGTGACAAGAATTTTGGACTTGTTAGTGAAAAAGGGATATGTTATTAGAAATATAGATATGAATGACCGTAGAATCTATAGCATAACCCTTACAGAGTTGGGTGAAAGTGTTCTAGAACAGCTTATCAATATATCAGAAAATGCCAACACGGCGTTTATATCTGATTTGAATAAAGACGACTATCAAGATCTTGTATGTACATTAAAAAAAATCTCTAGCTCGATCGAAAATTTACTATAGAAAGATCTAATCGGAAGAAATACTATCTAATTCTTATTATCTAGCCTTAAATTATGCTAACTTTGTCACAGGAGCCTATATGTCAAAAGGAAGTAAATCCATTCTTTGTTGTGCAGCTCAGGTGAGTTCTAAGAGCGAGCCTGTATTGGGGCTGCTAGCAATATTCCTTCATTATCTTGATAGATTTTTCCGAACTGGGATATTGGGAGAGGATTTCTTCCCAGACCTACTTCTATGGTAAAACCGGGTCGTAGGTACTTGTCGATGAACCAATCTTTGTAGCCGGCGTAGGATGCAATTCCAGTCGTTTCCGACAAGGTATATCCACTTAATCGGGCAAACAACTCGCCAATGCGTCGAGCCTCAGGCGGAGTCTTATCCTGATAGGTCCAGTAAATTACCTCACCTTGACTATGGTAAGCAAGTACTAGTCTGAAGTTATGATTTCTGGTAAAGTCCGCCACAGCTTTTGATTCGGGTTCAGACTCTGGATACTCGCCAGAAAACCTTGTTGGCCCTGGACCATATACGCCATAAATAGGCTCTGCTTGCTTGGAGAGTTGCCATGAAGCATCGTAGTTGTGGTTTAAATCGACCCCTCGGATGTTGGCTTGCCACACTTCTCCGAAGTTCATTAGGCCGTTGTTCCAAGCAATCAGTCGGTCATAAAAGGGATTGTCCCTTTGTAATCCCTGAAGAACTAAATCGACTCCGTCAGGATTAACCATAGGCATAATATATATCGTATTTTTCATCCAAATATCTTTTAGATCATACCCACGTATCGGGCGCCCGTTAGCATAAGCCTTAGCAAAATTCTCGATGAATTTCATCACCAAGGGCGATGTTATCCATTCTAAGCTATGATGAGCACTGTTATAAAAGACTTCTACTGGCCCATTCCCTAATTTGAGGGTGAACAAGTTTTTCCCAAGCACACTCTTACCAGCTACCCCAACTTCGATAAAGGGATATCGACTCTTTAAACCTTCAATATCTCTCTCCATGATTTCGTAAGTATAGTTAATATTGGTATCCACAACATCAAAAGCGTAGGGAACTTTGATCACCTGACCAATTTTAAGCGCGAGGGGATTAATTCCTAAGTTTGCAGCAAGTATTGATTTAAGATCGATACGATACTTTTGGGCAATTTTATATAAGGTGTCCCCTGATTTGATGGTGTAATTCTCATACCCTAGGAGGAATCGTTGTAACACCCTATGAGTGTTTGATCCGATGATACCATCGGCGGTTAAACCATAATTTCTCTGAAACTGTTTTATCGCTTCTTCGGTCCGAAGGCCAAAACTCCCATCAATGGGTCCAGGATTATAACCCATCTTTTCCAAGAGGCTCTGGATTTCCATCACATCACTACCTCGGGAACCGCGTTTAAGCGTCCGCATGTAACACACCCCCTTGCCCTAGCATATGAGGGAGATTATTTTGTTAACACAGATTTATTTTAATAATAGAATCACATTTGTAAAAAACAAATGCTGATATAGGCAGTAAGTCATGCCAATGAAGTGACGGAAATTGCCAATAGTTTGGTAAGGATAGAAAGTATGGCTAAGCAACTTCTCAAAATGGGACAAAATTAAATAGTTTATCAGAGGGATTATTCTAAATAATGGATAATCCCTCTGCTTGTTTCCTCAATGGTGAACTTAATTTAGGTGAATACGCACACAAGCCTAAGAACTGAAATACAAGCGTATCTGAATATAGATGTTGAATTTAGCTGAACAAGCTCGCTTTAACTATTGCTGAATAACCCTAATTTATTTATGAGATATGGGATTGCTTTCTCAAAGCAGACTCCATATCTTTTTTCTAGTTCAGCTTTTTGAGTCAAACTTATGCACTTATGAGTATAATCTACGGCTATTTGTGTTGCTTCTTCAAGAGGGAAATCATTTAAAAGCGCAGATAATAAGGCACTGCCAAAGACATCTCCTGTGCCATGAAAGTAGCCGTCAATCTTATCATTAAAGGCATAACTAACTTTACCAGTGTCACTATTAAAAGCAGCTGCTCCTAATTTGTCTCTTTCAAACGTAACACCTGAAAGTACGACCATTTTTGAGCCTAGGGATGATAACCTTTGCAAGGTCGTTTCAATATATTCCTGTGAGTAATTTTCTCCAATATACTCCTCATCTAAAAGAAAAGCAGCTTCGGTCAAATTTGGGACGATAATATCTGCCTTAGCGCACAATTTGGTCATTCCCTTAGCCATTTCTGGCGAATAAATAGAGTACAAAACTCCATTGTCCGCCATTACAGGGTCAACCATTATTAGTGTGCCATTATCTCTAAAGGTGTCAAAAAGGTCTGCTACTAAATCAATCTGCTCAAACGAACCTAAGAAACCGCTATACAAGGCGTCAAATTTTATATTCAGTGATTGCCAATGCTTTGAAATGGGTCTTAGATCTTCAGTTAAATCTCTATAGGTAAAACCCTCAAAACCACCAGTATGAGTGGATAAAATCGCTGTTGGTAATACACTAGTGTCAAACCCTGCTGCTGAAAGAATTGGCAGCGCAACCGTAAGTGAACATCTACCTACACAAGAAATATCGTGAATTGCAGCGACTCTCTTTTGTTTATTCATAAGAACGTTATCCTCCTTGACAATTAATAGATTGATTATAGAATATAACTGTTACCCCTAAAAGTATCAGTTTTAAATATATTTATAGTAACAGTTTGGAGGATAGTCTTGATTACTTTGCCATTATGTACTAATAAAGCACCCTTATATAAGCAAATTTATGAATGGCTAAAAGCTGAAATTCAAAGTAAAAACTATAAGCCTCAGGATAAAATACCCTCAAAGCGAAAGCTCTCTGAACACCTTTGTGTTAGTATTAACACAATAGATACGGCGTATAGCCAGTTGATAGATGAAGGATATATTGTGGCCATTCCAAAGAAGGGATATTTTGTCTGTGATATTGATGAATATCACAGAATAAACATAACTCTGCACGAAACCACTCAACCAAGAGAAGGTAAGTCCAATCTAAAAATCGATTTTTCACCCAGTGATATAGATCATAGTGCATTCCCGTATAAAACATGGAGAAATCTCTTTAAAAGCTGTTTTGATGAATATGACCATAGCATTTTAAAGAGAACTATGGCCCAGGGGGATATGAATTTAAGACGAGAATTAGTTGATTTTTTGCATAGCTCAAGAGGGGTGAATTGTGATGAAAGACAAATAGTCATTGGAGCAGGAACCGAAAGTTCATTGCGTACTTTGAGCCTAGTGTTAAGCAATAATACTGCTATAGCCTTGGAAAATCCTGTTTATCGAAAAGCATATAAAACTTTTGAGCATATGGGACATACAATTTTACCAATACCAATTGATGACAAAGGAATAGAAATTAAACCTCTTAAAGACCTTGCTAATGTGGCGGTTTATGTAACCCCATCACATCAGTTTCCTCTAGGAGTTAGCATGCCAATTGGCAGAAGGGTTGAGCTTCTTAATTTTGCAAATAAAATGGATGGAAGATTTATTATTGAGGATGATTATGACAGCGAATTCAGATATATTAGAAAACCCTTACCATCCCTGCAAAGTATAGATCAGAATGGTAGGGTTATATATGTCGGTACATTTTCAACGTCAATCGCTCCGTCCATTAGGATAAGTTATATGGTTTTACCGATAGCATTGCTGAAAAACTACGATAAGATATACAGCGAATTTGGATCAGAAGTATCGATTCTTGAACAAAGAATTGTTGCGAAATTTATTGCTGAAGGCAATTATGAGAAACATCTTAATAAAATGCGTAAGTTGTATAAAGATAAAAGGGGTCATTTAATCAAAGAATTATCAATCTTTGGGGATGATATTAAGATTGTGGGTGAGAGTGCAGGAAATCATTTGTTAATAAAATTGACAACAAAAAACAGTGAAAAGGATATGTGTAAATTTGCAGCTGAATATGGTGTTAAGGTCTATCCTATCTCAGATTATTTTATTGGTGCAATGTTAAAGAAATATGAGAATACGTTCTTATTAGGTTATGGTGCATTAAATAAAACAGAAATATCAGAGGGCGTAAAGTTATTATACGATGCCTGGAATTAGGGAAGCGAAGGGTTTTCACGAGTTATGTGAGACCCCCATCTAAGCAGTGAATATGTGCAACCATTGCTACCGCTAGGCTTGAGCTTATCGCTTTAAAATTTCCCGAAAAAGCTGAGTTTATATTATAAGAATTTATTATCATAATTTATTTATATTCTTTTAATAAATATAAACGATGGATATTACCTGCAAAATGATAGTTGATTGCCTTAATTACTACATATTTAAGTTATATTCAGCAAAATAATCATAGATATAATTAATGGTGCCATATTTTAGAGCTATAGACAGAGGGGGCTAGTTGTGCTAATATTCACTTAAGAATTATTAACATCAATTTCCTATTGACAAAGCATAATTAAAAGGAGGGCGAAGAAGATGCGGGAACTTGTAGTATCTCGTAAAGCAGGAAGGCAACGTAGGTATTGCTCTCAGTTTCAATATTGTTTGCTTGTCCTTCTGGTTCCAATGATGATCTTTTTACTAGGAGCTGGCGCCTTAACTACACAGGCACACACTAATTCCCCCCAATTTCAGAAACTACAAACTTCCCCCTTATCTCAGCAAGAGCCTTATGCTGTGGGAGAGACTTTCAAGATAGGAAACATCCAATATAGAATAAACGGCGTAAGGACTTCAGATGTTACTGGCAATGATAAATCACCAAGGGTTGGTAATACATTCCTTCTCGTAAGTCTTACTATTGAAAACCAGGGAAGTAGGGATATTGAGGTTAGAAGTATGATAGGTTTTAACCTTAAAGATCGAAATGGTAAAAAGCAAGACTCCAGTTTGGAAGCTATTCTAGCGGTTAAGGATGCTATAGATGGGACGATTAAAGCTGGAGGAAAGAAAACAGCTGAATTAGGTTATGAAGTTTTAAAAGGAACTCAGGCATTTGATTTAACGGTTATTCCTGATCCTTTAAGTTCAAAAACTAGAATTGCAAACGTTCGTATCTCAATGCAATGAACCAACAAATTTTTAAAACTGCTCAGGGTCCCCTCTAATGCAATTATGCAATAGAAGGGGATTTTTAATTGTTACAGGAAGCTCTTGTGCTTCTGAAAATTGTGTTAACGTCATTACCGGTAGGTTGTCATCCCCTCAAAGCTTGAGCATTGAGTAATAGGGGAATTTGTAATCATTAATGCATTATTTTAAAAGATTGGGTGCAAGATGGAATGAGTACAGGTTAATCCTGTGAAATGAGAAACGAATTTCAGCTAGAATAGTGTTAATAATAAAGAGGGTATGACCACAGAGAAAGATGTGAAAGTAGTGCAAATTACGGACTATGAGATTGCTTTAAGATTATTTTTAGCTTGTGTTTTTGGAGGAATTGTAGGTTTTCAACGAGAACGACATGATAGTCCAGCAGGATTTAGAACATATATTCTAGTATCCTTAGGTTCCGCTTTAATTATGGTTTTATCGATGTATGGATTTCCTGATTTTGCCTCAACTGGAGACCCTGCTCGATTAGCTGCTCAAGTCATTTCAGGGATCGGTTTTTTAGGAGCAGGAACCATTTTAAGAGATGGAGTATCGGTTAAGGGATTAACAACGGCCGCTTCTCTTTGGGTTGTTTCAGCGATTGGTTTAGCCGTAGGAGCAGGATTTTATTATTCATCCTTCCTCGTTACGGTTTTAGTATTTATTACCTTAGAGCGTTCTATTGAAACCTATTTTTTCAGAGGTAAGCAAGTTTTAAGAGTCGTTACTGTCAATAGAACTTGTGTAATCCAGGATATTAATCGTATCTTAGAATCACACAAAATAATGGATCGTAATATTACTATAAAATTATTATATGAAGAACAAAACAAAACAACCTTTGAATACACACTGAGAACTCCCTTTTATAAAATAAATACTCAAAAAATTATTAATAACATTAATGAACTTGATGGGATTTATTCTGTAGAAAAAGTTAAACCCTTTTAAAAAACGTTATCACGGGAGTATAACGAACCTCATTTTGTATTTGGGTATTTGGAGCACATCATGGTGACTGAAGAAATTCTAGGGAGAAGGATGGGCTAAATTCCCTCATTCTCCCTAGTTGAATTAATCGAAATGAAAATCGTGGTATAAGCAATGGGCCCTGTAGGCACACGCCGAATAGAGGGCTCTCTTACAGTCACATAATTTCAAATTTCCACGAATTTAGGCGCTTACTAAGAACTTAGCGAACCTGCTTTAAGAGCTTAGCCATGTTTTTACCAAGGGTTTGGAAGGTCTGGATGCCTTCAGAATCATTTTGGATATCGCCAGGATCACGAGATAAGGTGAGATTCCAATAGCTTGAACTACAAATGACCATTTCGGCAATTCCAAAGAAGAAGTTGATAGCCGAGTAAGTAAAGGTTGATGAATATCAATGTTCAATGGAATTAACTTTGGCTCTAATAGGTGGAAAGTGGAAAGCGGAAAGCACTTATTCTTTGGCATTTAGGTGATAAAACCTTAAGATACAGTGAAATTAGAAAAGTAATCCTTAATGTCACCCCCAAAATGTTGGACCCAACAACTTCGAGAGCTGGAAGATAGTGGCTTAGTTAAGAGATTGATTTATACACAAATACCGCCTAAAGTCGAGTATTCTCTGACTCAAGCGGGTCTGAGCCTCCTACCTATTCTAGATACCATGTGTAAATGGGGACAGAACTACGCTAATGATTATGAGCAAATTCAGTACGAATTACTGACTAAAAAAGAGTGAAGGATCCTTTCTACTTGTAAGCATTTAATTTACCTCAAGCAAATTATCCTATAATAATAGCAACTTATTTTGGGGATTCTATAAATGTTTCCGGCATCAAAATGAATGAGGAGGTCTGGCAAATGAGAAGATTGGCTGCAAGCATTTTGGCTTTTGCTTTTTTGATTCTAAGTGCTATGCCTGCCTACGGGGCTGTTGATCAAGGCAAATTGAAGGAGATAAAAGCTCTCACTCAACAAATGACCAATATCAAAGCTCAGATTATTGATAAGGAAGTAGAGGCTGGAATTTTAGATCAAATCAAAGCCGAAAAGATCAAGAACGCCATGCAAGAACGTCAGAAAGGTATCGAACAAGATATCGACAAAGGCGAATTCAATGGTTTTTGGCACAAAAAAGGCTGCTGCCGTAAAAACTCTAATAAATCACCCTCTACTCAAAAGACAGAGTAAACTCATTCACTGATAAACCATGTCGGATAACAACTTCGAGGAGCGGACTTCTAAGTGTAAAATGAAGTTCGCTCCTCGTATCGGTATTATAAATATTCCACATTATTGAAGTTCTGTTGGATTCACAAGAAGGCTTAGGTTGAAGGCATTTCTTTATCCCCTTGGTAGTATCAATTGACAAAAATACTATTGCATCTTACAATGCATTTATACCGTTGGAGGGTATAGATTATGTTTATTTTTGTCATAAATTCTGATCGGAAAGAGTAAAAGTTAATGAATCAAGCCATCACAATAGCAACTTTATTTTTAATCTGGGTGGTATAATACTTTGGCCCTTTAAGACAGTTCCAGGCAAGAAGTGATCGATAGATAGGTAATTAGAAGTATTTTAGTAAAGGGTGATAAAAGGAATCATTGATAGAGAGGTTTATTATAAATGAGGGCAATAAATTTTGGGAAGATTACTATTCAAGAATGTGAAAAAGAAAACTTTCGAAAAAAAATACTGGCAGATAATTTCCGAAGAGGAAGAATTCTTGCAAAGATAATGATAGGATTAGAGTCAATCTTAGTCATAATCTGTGTAACTGCATCAATTTTGAAAGTAGATAATCGCTTCAATTTCAGCTACTACTTAATAATGTATATGTCGTTGATTTTAATAAATATTATTATATTATTCTTTATTAATAGGTTTAAGGATTTAAAACAGAAAACATCTAGTGAACTAAGGAATATCGAAATGGGGTTAGTTGCTTACATTACTTTGATAATGTCTTGGGGGAGTATCATATCTCTGTTGGATCAAAAACTATATGGACAGTTAATGGTTTTTATGGTTAACATGATTACTTGCTCGGTTATGTTTTTTTTAGATAATAAAAAGAGATTAGTACCATATGTTTTTTCAATTCTAATCATTTTAGTGGGATTGCCTTTTTTTCAAGATTCGAAGGATGTTCTTATTGGGCATTATGTTAATTTATTTGTTTTCGTAGTTATTTCTTGGCTTGCTTCGAAGATTATTTTTCAGAGTTATTGTAGTGATTTTTCGAGTAAAGCATTGTTAAAAAAAACCAATGTCTTACTCGAAAGAGAGATTGAACATAACGATACTATAAATAAGAAACTCACTGCAGCCAACCTTCAGCTTAAAGAACTGGCTTTAATTGATGAACTTACTGGTATACCAAATCGAAGAAGCTTTAGAAATCATATTGAGGTAGCATTTGAAAGTTATGTACAGGAAGGCTCATTATTATCCGTCATAATGGTAGATATTGACTATTTTAAAGATTATAATGATAATTATGGTCATAACGAAGGAGATAAAGTGCTAAAAGCGGTAGCAAATCAGATTAATTCTGTTGTTAGACATACCATGGATTTCGTTGCTCGATGGGGCGGTGAAGAATTTATTTATGCCACCTTTAATACGAATGAAGAAGAAATCGCCAAAATCGCTGAAACAATTAGGAGTAATGTGTTTGATCTTCAAATTTCTCATGAATCATCAAAAGCTTGGGGATTTATTTCAGTTAGTTTAGGCACTTGCTCAATTGAAGTAGGTGGAAAAGCCAATGTCGGTAGAGCCATCGAACAAGCAGATAAAGCGTTATATTTAGCAAAGACAAGTGGACGCAACTGTGTAAAAAAGTGTATCCTTCCTCAATAAGGAAAAATGAAGTTGATCTGAAAAAAGTCCTCCAAAATAGTCCCTTCGGAGGGCTTTTATAATAGTTAGACTCCATATCGTTATGCCTATAACTAATGATTGGTAAATTATTAGTTAATATGACAGACGCATCAAATTCAAGTGCTACGCTGTTTAGGTAGTTAGACTATATGCTTTTAGCATTTGAATTGATGCCATATGATACTGTTTTTTACCAAGGTAAAAAGATAAGATAATATGTAACATAAAAATATTAAGAAATAAACCAAGACGATAGACGAGTATTTGAATTTTATAATACAAGAAAGAGTGTTTATATGAAAAAAGTTTTTTTGGGTATTTTAGCGGTTCTTCTAGCGGTCTTATCTTTAGTAGGATGTAGCAAGGATAATCTGTATGAAACTAAAAAAGTTAGTTCGCTTGGAAATACTCAGCAAGGTGATCATTCTAATAACGAGACCAAAAGGAATATCGCTTTGGTTATGAAGACCTTGACGAATCCATTCTTTATTGAGATGGAGAAAGGGGCGCGCCAAGCAGAAAACGAGTTAGGTATAAATCTAATCGTAAAAACTGGAGCTAAAGAAACTTCAATCGAGCAACAGATTTCAATCGTGGAAGAACTTATCGACTCAAAAGTGGATGCAATAGTTATTGCACCAGGAAGTTCAACGGATTTAATCCCAGTTCTAAAGAAAGCTCAAGATTCGAATATTTCAATTGTAAATATTGATAACAGGTTGGACCCAATGCTTCTGAAAAAAATGGGCTTGACAGATATCCCTTTTATCAGTGTAAACAATGAAGAAGGGGCCTATAAGTCGGCAAAATACATAAGTGACCAAATAACAAAACCAACGAAAGTCGCTATAATAGAAGGTATCCGTGGCGCGTATAATGCTGAACAACGCAAAAAGGGAGCATTAAAGGCCTTTGCAGAGAATCCGAAAATACAAATCGTGGCAATGGAAACTGCGAATTGGAAGATTGACGAAGCTTATACTGTTACTTCCTCAATGTTTAATAAACATCCTGACGTAGGAGCAATCTTTTGTGCCAATGATATGATGGCCTTAGGAACAATACAGTACTTAGATAAATCGAACCGAAACGATGTACTGGTAGCGGGGTTTGATAATTTAGTTGAAGCACAAAACGTTATTAGTAAAGGAAAAATGCAAGTAACAATTAATCAGCAGGCTGAAATTCAAGGTTATCGCGGTGTCAAGTTTGCATTTGAAATGTTAAGTGGAATAGAACAACCCCAGGAAACTATTATCGATGTAAAAATAGTCACAAAGTCAACTATTAACTAACAACGTCATCGATGGGAGTAAAAACACTGTCACAGACACTATTAAGGTCGTTAGCGGTCCGATTGCTATGAGTGTGAATAAGCGAACCGCGTTTACTTGTCAAACTCTGGCTTTATCAGTAGCAATGTCTCGGTCATTGACGGAAGTACCAACTAATAGTCTTAATATTTTATTATAAAGATATGAGTAATCTCATCTTGAAAGGATTATTAATGTTTAATCACTTAATTAAATTCAACATAACTCAAAGACTATTAATTTATTTATTATTAGCCTGTGTAGTTCCGTTAGCCTTTTTCGGTGTAATGTCCTACAGTAAGTCAAAATCTATTTTAAAGGATGAAATCGATAAAGCCTCATTAAATTTAATGGAAGAGAAGAAACGTAACCTAGAGGTCATTATGGAAGAGGTTGAAGGGTTAATTGCCAACCTATCAAGCATCGATGATATCAAAGATGTATTGGCGAAAAATGAAGATAAAGTAACTGATTTTGAAAGATTGGCGACACAAGCAAAAATAGGGTATTTACTTAGTAATTTTACTAATTTTAAAGGGCTAGTATCCATTGATATATACTCACTAAGAGGTGAGCACTATCATGTGGGCGATACCTTAGACGTTCAAGAAATAAATATTAAATCGAAGCAGAATTTATTTCTTGAAGCGTTAAACGCTGAACGTTCAATTCTGTGGCAAGGTATCGAAGATAATATAAACATAAAATCAAAAAATAAAAAGGTAATTGTAATCGGGAAAGTTCTGAAGAAGTTCGAGCCGAATACTCTTAGAGAAATGCCGATAGGCTTGCTTTTAATTAATTATAATATTGACGTTTTCTATAATCATTTTACCAGTACATATAAGGATATAGAATATATGATTTTGGATAGGAAAAATAGGATTGTTTATCATCCAGAAAAGTCGCTGATTGGAAGCAAACAAGATGGAGAGTTACTCAAACATATTAATGCTAATTCAGGTAGTTTTAATACCAACATTGAAGGGGATAACAAGCTAGTTGTTTTTGACAAGACAGACAAAAATTCTTGGATGCTTATGGCCCTAATATCAGAAAAAAGTATTTCAGATAAAGTGAAAGATATTCGAAGATATAATATTATGTTTTTAGTGGTTTCATTTTTCTTTGTATTTATATTTGCCCTCGTAATTTCAAAAATATTTGTTGAACCAATTAAGAAAATTACTAATTCCTTTAAAGAATTACAAAAAGGTACAATAAATTATGAAACACGCATACAAACAACATCCAATGATGAGATAGGCGAGCTATGTAAATGGTTCAATGAATTTATCATAAGCCTTGAACAAGAGAGAAAGACAGAACTAGAGTTAATGCAGGCCAAGGAAGCAGCTGAAGCAGCAAATATAGCTAAGAGCCAGTTTCTTGCTAATATGTCTCATGAAATAAGGACGCCAATGAATGGAATTATCGGTTATATTGAGTTGCTCTCCGCGATGCCACTAGAAAGAGAACAAGCAAGTTATCTAGCGGAAGTTAAAGCTTCTACGGATGCACTGCTTTTATTGATTAATGACATATTGGATTATTCAAAAATTGAAGCTAATAAGTTGTTGTTTGAGAGTATTCCGTTTAATCTTCATAGGCTTGTAGAAGAAGCAGTATCCTTATTTTCCCCGAAAGCTAATGGCAAGAGCATTGAATTAGTTTTATTTATTGCCACTGCAGTGCCAAGTGGGGTCCAAGGAGATCCTGGAAGATTAAGGCAAGTATTAAATAATGTAATAGGTAATGCTGTCAAATTCACAGATAAGGGTGAGGTGGCAGTTAATGTAAAAACACTTAAAGAAAGCGCAGAAAATGTACTTCTACAGATCGAAATTAAAGATACGGGCATTGGTATGTCCGAAAAAACCAAACAAAAACTATTTCAAGTTTTTACTCAAGCAGATGCTTCAACAACACGAAAATATGAAGGGACTGGCCTTGGGCTGGCAATATCAAAAAGAATAATTGAGCTTATTGGAGGTAATATTGATGTTGTCAGCGATCTAGGCAAAGGCAGCACTTTTATCATTACGATAGAGCTGCAAAAATGGCAACTCGAAGACGAGGAGCAGAAACCTAGGTCAATTAACTTTAACAATTTAAAAGTAATGATCGTCGATGATAATAAAAGTAATAGGATGATCTTTCGCGAATATCTCGTTGAGACAGGATGTAGGGTTATTAGTGCAAAAGATGGCATAGAGGGCCTAGAAATCCTTAAAACGTTATCCGCAGAAAACTTACCCCATATTGTACTCGTAGATTATATGATGTATGGGATGAGCGGTTATGAATTTGGGGAACAGTTGTTGAAGGATGAAAAGTTAAGAGACATTAGGCTTATCCTTATTACCTCCGCAGATCACAAAAGAAATGAAAAATTAGCCAAGACAATTGGATTTGCAGGATACCTTTCAAAACCTGTACGAAAGATGGAATTAATTGACGTCATATCTCAAGTTGCTGTTTTAGAATTCCATGACCTAAAAGAGAATTTGGGAACAAGACATTCAGTCATTCAAGAGATTCCCCAAGCAGGGAATAATTTAATTCTACTCGTTGAAGATATGCTAGCAAATCAAAGATTAGAGATGACCATGTTGAAAAAACTTGGTTATTCAGTAGAACTGGCAACCAATGGGAAACAGGCAGTTGAGATTTGCAATTCTAAAAAATACGATCTTATACTAATGGACTGTCAAATGCCTGTAATGGACGGTTATGAAGCAACGGATCAAATTAGAAATACAAGCGTTTATAATAAAAATACGATAATTATTGCTATGACCGCCTTTACAATGCAGGGTGACCGAGAAAGATGTATTATAGCTGGCATGGACGACTATATAAGTAAACCTGTTACTATGGCAGTACTTAAGGAGAAATTCGATAGCTATTTGCAGGATGTATCAAATACAAACTTTAAAGAGAAGAAAAGTGATGTTTAAGTAAAAAAAGGGAACAGCAGAATTACACCAAATGATTCTTAATGGCGAATACAGCAAGTTGGGTTCTGTCTTTAAGTTGAAGTTTCGAGATTATTGTAGTAATAGTGTTTTTAACGGTACCTTCAGCAATAAAAAGGGAGGTGCCAATCTCTCTATTGTCATTTCCTTCAACGATCATCCGAATAATTTCCATTTCTCTTTTCGTTAATATGACCTCGATGTCGTTGAGGGTAACTTTATTACTCTGTACTTTGGCAGCCTCTTTGTAGTAGGTATTGAATGACGAAGGCTTAAAAACGTCTTTATGCATTATCTGCAAGCCATAGTACGTGCTTTTTATTGAAAGCATCAATTCTTCAGTACCTACAGTTTTTAAGATATAGCCGTTAGCTCCATTGCTGATTGCTTCAGAAACATCTGATTCGTCATCAGATGCTGTAACGATAAGTACTTTGATAAGTGGGTAATTTGACTTTATTAACTTGGTCGCCTCAGTTCCGTTGCAAACAGGCATTGAAATATCCATTAATACCACATCAGGATTATATTTGCCGCACAATTCATAAGCCTCTCTGCCATTGGCAGCACAAGCGACAACTTTCATATCCCCATTGTTTTCTATGATTGTTTTAAAGCTTTCACGTAAGAGCTTTTGATCATCTGCTATTAGAATCTTTAACATAATAAAACCTCTTTTGCAGGATAGATTAATTTCAGCGTATCGTATAATTATATCATAAAAAAATACTGAAACTTGAGAGGTTCTATACTTTTTGGACTGAAGATTAAGGCTTATAATCAGGTTTGGTGGTAAACTATGAAAAGTACAAGCTAAATAAGACTAGACAAACTATGGGGTAAGAGTATACTAAGTGTTATGTGACTTATTCTCAGGGCGGGGTTAAAGTCCCCACCGGCGGTATCCTAGCTTGGCTAGGGAGCCCGCGAGCGCTCTTCCTATTGTGGAAGGGTCTGCAGAACTGGTGCAAGGCCAGTGCCGACGGTATAGTCCGGATGGAAGAGGATAAGGTAGTCTGCATAATCTAATTCACCTTGACTAAATCTAGGTGGAGTTTTTTGGTTTTTGCTTGCTGTCTAATCTCTATGCCCTGATTCGAGTAAGTCGACTATAATATAGGAGGCGTATTACTTTGAATCAGACTTTGTTAACGCGTTTTGGAAACTCAGTTGAAAGAGTGGAAAGGGCTCTTGATGCATTGCGTCGGGGCAGAGGAGTCTTGGTAACGGATAATGAACAAAGAGAAAATGAGGGGGATATTTTCTTTGCTGCCGAGTCCTTGACGACCGATCAAATGGCAATGTTAATTCGTGAAGGCAGTGGCATTGTCTGTTTGTGTCTTCCGGTGGAAAAGGTTCAAGCTTTAGGACTGTCTATGATGGTGGAAAACAACACAAGTAGTTTTCAAACTCCATTTACGGTTTCGATTGAAGCTGCACGCGGTGTTACAACAGGAGTGTCAGCTGCTGACCGTGTTACAACCGTGAAAGCAGCGATCGCTGATCATGCGTGTCAGGATGATCTTCGTTGTCCAGGGCATATGTTTCCTTTAAGGGCTAAGCCTTTAGGAGTGTTGGAGCGTCCAGGGCATACCGAAGCAAATGTAGATTTGATGAGGCTTGCTGGACTAAAACCTTATGGCGTATTGTGTGAGCTAACAAATCCGGATGGTACTATGGCGCGTCTGCCTGAAATTGTAGCCTTTGCCGAGAAACACGAGATGCCTGTGGTTACGGTGGATGATTTAATCAGCTATCGCAAGGGGGGGCGAGAGAACAGATAGTTAGTTAAATTGGATAAACACATGGTGAGATATGACAATATAGATCATAGAACTTAAATTACTCAGCTCATTTTGAAGCTGAGTAATTTTTTATTATAATAGATTTTGAAAGTGGGTGTATGACAATGTCAAATGAAATGGAAATAGTGGATAAGTTAGTTTTCTTGATCGTCTCAGGCAAATACATCGCCCATGATAAACTGCCCTCGGAAAATATGATAGCAGATCAATTCAAGGTACCAAGAATTTCAGCTCGGAAGGCGTATGAAAGGCTCGAAGAATTGGGGTATATCTATAAAAGACAGGGGAAAGGAAGCTATGTTAAAGACAGATCTAAACAGATTGAGCTTGTCCTTTCGGGTGATGTGAGTTTCAGCCAAAAAATGATCGAGAAAGGGTATAATTTCCATTCGGAGACGATCTTTTGCAGGGAGATCAAATACAATAAGCGGATTTATGACTATTTAGAAACTAATGAAGACGACAGGATTTTCAAAGTGGGGAGATTGAGGTATATTGACCAACAACCTATCGCCCTTCATATTTCCTATGTTGCCAAATCAGTATTTTCGGATATCAATGTTGTAGGAATGGATATTACATCCATGTTCAAATATTACAATAGCAAAGGATATACTGAGTTTTGCTCAAAACCCAGTATCTTAAGTGTTTCCTTTCCCACGGAGTCCCAACGGAAACTCCTAGATTGCACTTATTTAATCCCACTTTTGGTCTTGGAATCAGGCTGCACGGATAAAAAGACCGGCACAGTATTGGAGTACATAAAGATTCTGTATAAGAGTGATTGTTTTTCCTATGTTATACCGTAGACGATGTATTCCAAAATAGGTTAGAAAACCTATCGAGTTCATCTTTCAATTGTCGCCTTAAATAGGGGGTGTGTGAAAACGTAGTCCCCAAAATTTTAAGTGGCTACAATAATCAAAAAGCGATCTCCTTTCACTATCTATGTGGAGTGAGGTCGTTTTTGTTTTGTTGTTATAGAAGCAAAAGTGGGATGTGAAATCAATATAAACAAGTTTCAGCACGGCCCCTATTATTTATACCAGCTCTTTGTCATCCAAGGCGGTGCTTTAATCTTAATCGTCTCTACTCTTTTGCGTTAGCGCATAAAGCAACTATAGTTACGGCCAGCACTGTTCACAAAACTAACAAACGACGAAATATGCTTTACAAAGATTTAACGAGGTACTTACAAAGTTTTAACATCGGTCAACTTGGCAACAAGTTATGATAATTACGTGAATAAAGGAAACTTACTTTTATGGAAGTCCCAACTACCGAAAGCATTCGTTGAACTTATTCAGAGACAAATTCGATATTCAATATTCGAACCACGAACTCCAGCAAAAACACTCACAAAGGAAGGCTGATTGATGTTTAGAAAAAGAAGAACCATGATATTAATCAAAGGTTCATCAGATGTTCCAGCAAAATTAGCACAAGAGATACAAGATAATCATGAAATCAAGACAATTGAGGACAGCAATAATGGCTTAGTAATGATCAAGGCTAGGGAAAGAGCAAAGCAGAGCCTATTTTACCTCGGTGAGGTACTGATTACAGAGTGCAAGGTCATGATTAATGGAGCCTTAGGAATCGGCATGGTCAAGGGGCATCAACCGGAGCTGGCCTACAACCTCGCAATTATTGATGCTGCATATAAAGCAAGTTTAGCGGAAACAAAAGCATGGGCAAAAATATTGTTGATTGAGGAGAGGCGCCTCAATGAGCAGAGTGAAGCTTTTAAGAACAAGGTCTTAATGACAAAAGTGGACTTTAACACGATGGATGTATAACTTTATGCAGGAATTTGAGATAGAAAGGAAATTGCCAATGAAACTGGATTTAGTGCATGACATACAAGTGGCTTACCGCAAGACGCTAGACTCAATGTCTAGGCCGGGCTTGATTAGCAATATTCGAGATCAGGCGAACAAGGTCGCCAGGGAGATTAGCAATTTTAACTCTGATGCTACTTTAGTATTGGTATTGATGCTGTTTGATACAGAAGTAAAGTTTAAAGTGTGTTCCAGACGTAAGGCTGAAATAGCTGAATTAATAAATCAGTTGACCTATGCAAAGCCAACGGAAAGGCAGAATGCCGATTTTATTTTAGTCTTAGATGACGCAGACCCAGAGGAATTTAAGCAGGTTTTTAAAGACGCTTACCCAGGAGATTTACGTGACCCACACAAAGCAGCAACGATTATCATCGAGGCTGATGCTGTGAGTAATGAAAGGGGTTTAACCTTAACTGGTCCAGGAATTGAAAAGGAAAGCCATATCTTAGTAAAAACAATCCATAGTTGGGTTAATTTACGAGCAGAAAAAAACCCAGAGTATCCCTTAGGAATCGATCTTATCTTTACAGATACTGAAGCTAATATTCTATGTCTCCCGCGTACAACTCAAGTATCTCAAGAGGTGGCTGGATAAATGGGCTATGTTGCAGTCAAAGGCGGAATTCAAGCTATCGAAGAATCAATTAAACGTCTGAAGTATGAGCGGCTGAAAAAAGGTACCGTCCTGGATTCTCAGCAAATCGAAGGCGGAATGCGCTGCCTGATTGACCAAGTCATGTCGGAAAGCAGCCTCTACAATGAAACACTGGCAGCGATGGCTATTAAGCAGGCCGAAGGAAGCCCTGAAGAAGCTGTGTTTTTATTGCGAGCCTATCGCTCAACTTTACCTCGAAAACATTATTCGCGAACCGTCCAGTCAGAGGACATGTTGGTGGAAAGAAGAATCTCATCGAGCTTTAAGGAAATTCTCGGAGGACAAATCTTAGGGGCTGCCAATGATTACACTCATCGGTTAATTGATTTTGACTTGAATGAGGAAACCGCAGACGATGCCATCAAATGGGTCCGTGAGTATGCCTTGGAAAGCGGAGTTGACAATGACAAAACTGATTTGTCCAAACTTCCTAAAACCCTTGATTATTTACGAGGGGAAGGTCTAATCTCAACTTGCGAAATTAATGATACAGAGCCTGATGATGTTACCAAAGAAAGTCTGCAATTTCCAACCAGCCGTAGTCAACGGCTTCAGATTCTGACTAGGGGGCAGACAGGAGCGGTTACTTCCTTAGGTTACGTAGCCCTGCGTAGTTATGGGGCGTTGCATCCGACGGTGGGTGAATTGAGAATAGGTAATCTGCCAATCTATGTAGATTGTCCGTTCCAGGAACATAATGAGGACGAGGATGCTTATTATATCGGAGAAATCAAAGTCACTGAAGTGGAGACTTTGTTTCCCCAAGAAATTCAAAAGGGAAATGGAGAAAAAGAGATTGAATTCGAGATTGGCTATGGCATTTGTTACGGACAAAATGAAACTAAAGCAATCGCTATGAGTATTTTGGACCGTTGTCTGGAAACGGGTAATCCAGAGTATCCGACCCATAATGAAGAGTTTGTCCTTTTGCATATTGACTCTGTTGAATCCACAGGGTTTATTTCACATCTCAAATTACCTCACTATGTGACATTCCAGTCTAAGCTGGACAGTGTCCGTAAGTCAAAAAAGTGAAAATGCCAAACAGTGAACACCTTTAGGAGATGAAGATATGAGAATCGAGTACAATTTTGCGTTTTTCGACGAAGGGTCCAAACGAGAGATTAGAAGAGCAACCCTGAAAGCAGTTGCCATTCCGGGGTACCAGGTACCGTTCGCTTCCAGGGAAATGCCGATTGCCAGAGGGTGGGGAACAGGAGGACTCCAGCTAACCCTTTCTCTAGTAGGTAAAGAAGATAGCTTGAAAGTAATTGACCAAGGCTCAGATGAATCAGTGAATGCAGTCAATATTAAAAAGCTTATCACTATAACGACAGGTATCAAAATAACGGACGAAACGACCGAAGCAACCATCATTCAATCGAGACATAGAATTCCAGAAATACCACTTCAAGCAGGTCAAATCCTGGTTCTTCAAGTACCGCTGCCAGAACCCTTGAGATATTTCGAGCCAAGTGAATTTGAAACGAAAAAGCTGCATGCAGAACAGGAGTACAGCGGTGCTTGGCTCATGCTATTTGAGCAAATTATGAACTACGGGACTATGGCGACAGGTGCGGATCATCCAGCAATGGTTCATGATAGGTACGTTATGGCCCCCAGTCCTATCCCGAGATTTGATAATGCTAAGTTGAATCAATCTCAAGCGTTGATTCTGCTGGGTGCAGGTCGTGAAAAGAAGGTCTATGCAGTGCCACCGTATACCAAAGTTGTTTCTCTTGCTTTTGAAGACTATTCTTTTGAGATTGAAGCTTTTCAGGATAAGTGCTGTGGATTATGCGGCGCCCAGGGGGTATTCCTGGATGAAATACTGGATGACTTAACGGGTCAAACCCATTATCAATGCAATGATACCAGCTATTGTTTGCAAAGATTGAATAATAAATCAGTAGGATGAGGGATTTGTAATGATAGAGTTTGAACGGCCAGTTTTGTCAGTTAGGAATCTTAATAAACAATTTGGCAAGGGGTGTCTGAACTGTAGAGGTATAAAGGGGGACAGCTTGAAGAAAAATTATTGTCCAGTCTGCGGTACGGTTTATGCCTGCCAAGATATCACCTTCGAGGTGTATGCTGGAGAAATATTAGGAGTTGTCGGGGAAAGTGGCAGTGGAAAATCAACCTTGATGCAGTGTTTGTATTTTGATCAAGAGGTAAGCAGCGGAGAAGGCTATATTAGTTCATACAGGAACGGAAAAACGAATGTATTTGCTGAATCGTCCCAACAAAAACGATACATCAGGAATCATATGATGGGAAAAGTCTATCAGAATCCTCTTTTGGGTTTAAGAGTAAATTTTACATCCATTGGCAATATCGCCGAAAAACTGATTGCAGCCGGAAACAGGCATGTAGGTAAGATGGAAGCCCGAGGGAAAGAATTGCTGGAACACGTAAACATACCCATTTATCGTATGAAAGAGGCGCCTAAGAACTTCTCAGGGGGAATGCAGCAGAGAGTGCAAATTGCCAAAGCTTTATCGAACAATCCACCCCTTCTCTTGCTTGATGAAGTTACCACAGGGTTAGACTTGTCCGTTCAAGCCAGTGTACTTGATTTAATCAAGACCATCCAGAGAGAGTTGAAGATCACCGTAGTCATTGTATCTCACGATTTAGGTGTTATTAGAATGCTGGCGGATCGAACGATGGTTATGTTGGATGGGAGAATTGTCGAGCATGGCTTGACAGATCAAATTCTTGAAGATCCACAGCATGGCTATACTCAGCACTTAGTACAATCCTTGTTGTAGTAGGCCTACGCACGGACAAAGGAGAAAAGCAAATGTATCTAATCACCAATGGTCGGATTATTACGGAGGAGTCTATCTTAATGCAAAAAACACATTATCCGAGGGCTCAGCAAAACTAAGTCTCTATTGTTCATGTGAGTGATAAGTTCTTGGATAAAGAAACTCAAATGATGTAAGGTTTTTTCAGGTAATTAAGTATGAAAGGGGGATAGAAATGGTTAAAAAGCTTGGAAATGAACCACTTATCCATGAGAACTGTCAAGTGTACAATACCGAGTTAGGTAAATATACAGAGATTGGCATCTATAACGTTCTGGAAAATGTAAAATTAGATGATTTTTCATACACAGGCAGGTTTTGTACATTACAAAACGTCGAAGTGGGGAAGTTTTCCAACATTGCGGACATGGTGCGAATTGGTCCAGTAGATCATCCTCTAGAAAGGCCAACCTTGCACCACTTTACTTACCGTCAAATGAAGTATGGCTTGGCTGAATCAGATGATGAATCGTTCTTCCAATGGCGGATGGAGCAAAAAGTCAAGATTGGCCATGATACTTGGATTGGACACGGGGCGATTATCATGCCTGGGGTGAAGATTGGCAATGGGTCGGTAGTGGGTAGTGGCGCAGTCGTCACTAAAGATGTTGCCCCTTATTCAATAGTGGTTGGAGTGCCTGCCAAACCTATTAAGCAACGATTTGCAGAAGAATGCGTTGGAAAACTGGAAGAAATCAAGTGGTGGGACTGGTCGCATGAAATCATTAAAGAAAGGCTAGATGATTTTTACCTACCCATCAACGAATTCATTGCTAAGTATTTTAAGGTAGGTGATTGAATGGAAGCGCTACTGGCGATTGAGCATTTAGCCAAAAAGTTTATTATCCATAATTTAGACAAGCAGATTGAAGCTTTAGACGACATTTGTTTTGAATTAAAAGAGGGCGAATTCGTCGGGATCACTGGGAAAAGCGGCAGTGGGAAATCAACGGTATTTAAATGTATTTATCGTACGTACGCGCCACAGAAAGGGTGTATATGGTATCAATCCCAGAAGTTTGGCCTTATCAACTTGGCAGAATTATCGGAACGACAGATGATTTATCTTAGGAAATATGAGATAGGCTACGTATCGCAGTTTTTAAGCATCATGCCCAGGACTTCTGCGAGGGAACTTGTAAAACAAGCGGTTTCGGAGATGGGAGTTGAAGAAGAATGGGCAGATTCGGAAGCTGTTAAGATGTTGGAGCATTTTGAATTGGACCAAGAATTATGGGATTGTTATCCTAATACCTTCTCTGGAGGGGAAAAGCTGCGTCTAAATATTGCCAGGTCTATGGTTAAGCGACCAAGGCTGTTACTTCTCGATGAACCTACTGCTAGTTTGGATCCTGCCTCCAAATTGAAAGTAAGAGAACTTATCGAGCAATTGAAAAGAGAAGGTACTACTATGATCGGAATCTTTCACGATATTGAATTTATGGAAAACCTCTGTACCCGGGAATACACAATGCAGGATGGAAAAATTAGTAAATATTGAAACTTTAACCTAAATATTACAATCTCCTAATAGGGGCTTAACGGTCTTCAAGTAAAATAAGATAGCGGTTAGCCACATTGTTAATTCAATAAAATTGGATTAAATTTTTCAAAAATGAGAGGAGAATAAACGTGAAAAAAGTCACATTACTAGCTCTTGTTATCATTTTGATGTCATCTCTTATTACAGGCTGCGGATCTACAACTTCTTCGTCGAAATCTGCTACAGAGGTCAAAGACCCTGATACCATCACGTTTGCTTGGTTACCAAATAATGCTTCAGATGATTTCAAAGATGCACGTGCCGAAATCTGCAACGTCATTGAAAAGGCCACTGGTAAAAAAGTGGTAGATAAATTAACAACAGATTACGCTATTACCGTTGAAGCCTTGGCCAGTGGCAATGCCCAACTTGCTTTCGTAGGTGGAGAATCTTATGTTGAAGCTCACAAAAAAAATCCTAAGGTTCTTCCCCTCGTGGTCAACAGCGGAGACTCAGGTACCTTGAAAGATGCTATGTATTATAGTCGGTTGCTCGTTAAGAAAGGCAATGAAGATCAATACAAATCTGGTTCAGAGTATGCCATAGATAACATAGCAGGGAAAAAGATCTCATTTGTATCAACAAGTTCGACCTCTGGATTTAAAGTACCTTCAGCAGGAATCGTTTCCCATTTCTCCAAGCAAGACAAATGGAAGACCCTGAAGGCAGAAGATCTGCTGCAAGGGGGCAGTGATAAATTTTTCAGTCAAGTAATTTTTGGGGGTTCTCATCAGCTTTCTTTGGTGAACTTACTCACGGATAAATCGGATGTCTCAGCCGTGGATGATTTTGATGTAGTCAACTATGTGGATCTCACTTCTGGAACAGACAATACGCCGGGAGCTGTCTACACAGTCAAGAAGGACGCTGCTGATCCGTTCAGCAAACTAGCTGGTACGCAATATGTAGTCATTAAATCCACCCCAGTCATTAACGCACCAATCGCTGTCAATACTGGAGCGTTAAGCCAGAAAACTATTGATGCAATCACTCAAGCGCTTACCTCCGATGAGGTTACCAAGAATGAAAAGATTTTCTTACCAAAAGATTCTAAATATAAAGGGATGTTCAAAGCGCCGCAGCGTTTTCTTACCACTGAAGATGCTTGGTATAACCCGATCAGAGAACTGAGTAAATAACCAATAAGATCCAAGAGACTGTTTTGGGAAAGGTTTATCGGAGGGGAGTTGAAAACAACCATAACCATGAAGAGATAATGGCAAGGTTGTTTTGACCCTCTCTTTTAATTTAATAAGAGAAAGGAAGTGTAGTTTTGGCGTTATTAGAATTAAAAAATGTCACAAAAAACTATAACAATGAATGTTGTGCTTTAGATAATGTTAGTTTCTCTGTCGATAAAGGCGAGTTTGTTTCCATCATTGGTCCTTCTGGAGCCGGTAAGTCGACACTTCTGCGCTGTATTAACAGGATGGTTGAAGCAAGTAGTGGGGAGATCTCTGTTGACGGCGTAATTTCTTCAAGTTTGAGCAAGAAAAAGTTAAGAAAGCTAAGAACAAAGATCGGTATGATCTTTCAACATTATAATCTGGTTGACCGCTTGACAGTTATCGAGAACGTCCTTCACGGCAGGCTTGGCTATAAATCGACCCTGGCGGGGGTCTTAGGCAGATACAGCCAAGAGGAAAAAAGCCAGGCTTACCGAATTATTGAGATTTTGGGTTTGAATGAGCAAATATATAAGAGGTGCGACCAGTTAAGTGGCGGCCAAAAACAACGGGTTGGCATTGCTAGAGCATTGGTGCAAAATCCAAAAATAATTTTATGCGATGAGCCGATTGCTTCGTTGGATCCCAATGCTTCGAAAATTATTATGGATCACTTAAGAAACATTTCTAAGGAGATGGGGATAACAATCATTGTAAATTTGCACCAAGTTGAAGTAGCCCTGAAGTATTCGGATCGAATTATCGGTGTTAACAGGGGGAAAGTTGTGTTTGACGGAGCACCATGTGATCTAACAACTCGACAGATTCGGGATATTTATGGTTCAGAGTCCGAAGATTTGATTTTCGATCTAGGAGAAAGACATGCGGGATGATATTTTTACTAAACGAAGAAATGGCAATCTAGTATTCTTTTCAGCATTATTGATTCTTTCAGTTGGCTCGATCATCATCACTGAATACGATGTGATAAAAGGCTTTACCAGCATCACCAAGGCAGTAATCTGGGGAGGAAGCAATTTCTATCCAGATGCCGAGTCATTAAGGATACTGCCCGAGATATTACCCAAATTGCAGGAAACGGTGTTGATGTCCATTGCTGCAACAACTGTAGCAGCAGTTCTTGCCTTAGTCTTATCCTTGGCAGGCTCCCAAACGACAAGAATTAACCGTATATTTAGTATTGTAAGTAGGGGAATAGCCTCTTTCTTTCGGAATATACCCCTTGTTGCTTGGGCTATGGTTTTGATGATTTCGTTTAGCCAAAGCCCACTGACGGGTTATCTCGCCTTATTTTTTGGTTCGCTCGGGTTTCTGACACGTGCCTTTATGGAAACGATTGATGAAGTGGGCAATAACTCGATTGAAGCCTTGCAAGCGACGGGGGCTAGCTATTTTCATATTATTTTTCAGGCAGTACTACCAGCCAGCATGCCGCAAATGATCAGTTGGTTATTGTACATGATTGAAACCAATATCCGTGACGCTACCCTGGTTGGAGTTCTAACCGGAACGGGTATCGGGTTCTCCTTTGATTTGTACTACAAAAGGTTTGATTACCATGCAGCCAGCCTAGTTGTGTTATTGATCGTGATTACCGTTATTGTCATTGAACTTGTATCAAATAATGTCAGGAGGGTGATTTTGTGATGCAATTTAAAGAATTAATCGTTCAAGAAACAAATAACATTTGTGAGCAATTAAGCAGTTATGAAGATAGACATAACTCTTTTAAAGAGTTGTTCCTAACTAAAGATACTATAAACTTTGGCCCAATCAAACTCCTGGATAGGGCGTCTATTGCCATGCGGACAGTAATACTGTTTTTAACAGTATTGACCATCTATTTTTTCTCAACGCTTGATTTTCAGAGTGTCGATGTTCTCAAGGGTTTTACTGATACTCTCGTCAATTTTAAGACGATGTTTCTAAACCCCTATGCTCAGCGATTTACTTTAGGAGAAGCTTTCTACAATGTTGTGGTGACTTTGGGTCTGGCCTTTTTAACAACCTTGATCGGTGGAATTGTCGCCTTGTTATTAGGACTGCTGGCCGCCCAGAATTTGGCTCCCAAACAAGTTACCAATCTTATTAAAAGCTTTGTGGCCATTATCCGAGCAGTGCCAACTATCTTATGGGTTTTGATTTTTGCAGTGGCTGCTGGGCTTGGCAGTGCTGCAGCGATTATCGGTATGAGTTTTCATTCAATTAGCTATTTAACGAAGGCTTATTCCGAGTCGTTTGAAGACCTAGATAGAAGTGTTATTGAAGCTTTAATGGCCAGTGGCGCCAACTGGTGGCAGATTGTTTTTCAAGCGGTTATACCTTCCTCTGTTACCTATTTGCTTTCCTGGACATTTTTGAGGTTTGAAATCAATTTCGCCAATGCGGTTGCCATGGGTGCAGCTGCCGGAGCAGGCGGGATAGGATTTGATCTGTTCATGGCCGGCGGTTTTTATTTCGATCTGAGAGAAGTGGGTCTTATCACCTATCTCATTATAGCTATGGCCATTGTTCTTGAGATAGCTTCTACGAATATCAAGGGAAAACTGCAAAAAAGTATTTAAGCCATCTTCATTAACAATGAATGTGTAATAGAGTAAAGATATCATTCTAAGCGCAAGGAGAATCACATATGAGAACAAAAAAGATATGCATTTACAACGCACAGATCATTTTGCCTGAGAAAGTTGTTAAAGGTTATATCCTTATTGAGGGCAATAGAATATCAGAGGTAGTAGAAAGTGATTTCCCTAGAATCAAGTGTTATTCAGATATCACGATGATTGATGCTGAAGGCTGTTATGTTATGCCGGGAATGATAGATCTGCATAGTGATGCAATCGAGAAAGAGATCCAACCCAGGCCAAATACTTTATTTCCAATAAATATGGCCTTCTATGAGCTGGAAAAGAAGCTTGCCGTCAGCGGTATTACAACCATGTACCATTCGCTTACTTTAAGTGATGAATGGGGAGTACGAAATATTGACATGGTTATAGAGGTTATCAATAGCATTAACAGGCTCAAACGGTCTCGTTCAATGATCAATCACAAAATACATCTTAGATATGAGTTGACTTTTTTGGCTGGGGTCAGTACCTTGGAAAACTTTATCAGGGACAAGAGTATAGATTTTATGTCATACATGGACCATACTCCAGGTCAAGGTCAGTTTAAAGATGCGCAAGCGCTTAAGGATTTTACTATTCAACAGCATGGTAAAAAGGAGCAGGAAGTTGATGATTTCCTAGGCAAAACCTTCGAAAACCAGGCCAGGATCGATTGGTTAAAACTCATTAGTTTGGCGAAAACTGCCAAGATCCATGGAATTAGATTAGCCTTCCATGATGATGATACCAGAGAAAAAATAGATACTCTGCTTACGTGTGGAGGGACAGTCAGTGAGTTTCCAATTAATCTTGAAACTGCCGTCTACGCCAGGTCCAAAGGGATTAATGTCTGCGTAGGGGCACCCAATATTATCCGCGGTAAGTCCCACAGCAATAACATGAAAGCGATCGATGCTATTTTAAACAACGCCGCAGATATCGTCTGTTCTGACTATCTACCGAGTGCTATGCTGGCGGCAGTTTTTCATCTAACCAAGGAAGGGATTAATCTGACTGAAGCAGTTAAAATGGTGACGTTGAACCCGGCTAAGGCTTTGGGGATTGATAGTGATGTCGGAACTGTAGAAGTGGGGAAATCTGCAGATCTACTGATCGTTGAAATGCATCAGGATTATCCCATACTTCGGAAAACCTTGGTGGGTGGAAAAATTATTTTTCAATCAGACTCTCAGGTATCAAACACAGAAAGAGTTGACATTGTATGCTGATCAGACAAGCCATAGACGCTGATCTGCCAGATGTGATAGAGCTTTTAAAAGATATGGACGGAGAAGACGGGATGACTTACGAAGAGGCACTAGCAATCTGGCAGGAAATGAGTAAATATCCGTACTATGAAGTTTTTGTGGTTGAGGATAACCAACGAATTATCGCAACCTGCGCTCTTATCATCATTGACAATTTGGGCCATAACGGTGCGAAACTCGCAGTTGCGGAAAGTATGATTGTAAGACGGGAGTACAGAGGATGCGGGATTGGAAACAAACTAATGCAATTTGTCATGGATAAGGCAAAAGAGGAAAACTGCTACAAACTTATGCTTTCCAGTAATAAAAAAAGGCTAAAGGCTCACAAATTCTATGAGCAGCTTGGTTTTCAGCAGCATGGAATTAGTTTTATGATTGAGGTTGGTAATAATGATTGATTTACACGTGCACACAAAGATCTCGGATAACTCGCTTAGTACTGAGGAAGTTATTAGACTTGCCAAGGAAAAGGGACTCAAACATCTCGCCATTACGGATCATGATACCACTAAAGGTTTACAAGAAGCGGTAATCCTTGGCCAAGAGATAGGGGTAGGTATAGTGCCGGGGATAGAGATATCTGCCTATGATTATCGGAGAAATAAGAGAGCGCATATACTGGGCTTGTATATTGAACCTGGGCATCCTGCTCTGGATCTGCTATGCACATCCCTCATCCAAAGCAGAAACCAGGCATCCTGTGACATGGTCAGAAAGGTTATTGCAGGAGGGTATGAGATATCTTGGGAGGCTGTTCAGAAGTATGAAGGGGGAACAGGTGTTTATAAACAGCATATCATGCATGCTTTGCTGGAAAGAGGCTATTGTGAGAGCATATATGGTGATCTATATAAAAAGCTTTTTCAAAGAGGGAGCACCTCTGAATCTCAAGGAATTGCTTACATTCAACTAGAATACGTTGACGCTCAGGCTGCGATTCTGGCTGTCAGAGAGGCTGGAGGGATAGCCGTTCTTGCCCATCCAGGCCAGCTTAGGAATTTTGACGCGATTCATGATTGGGTGGAGTTAGGACTGGAAGGAATTGAAGTATTTCATCCCAGTCATAATGAAGAGGACCGGCAAATGTCCTTGCGATATGCCCAAAAACATAATCTAGTAATAACAGGCGGGTCGGATTTTCATGGCTTTTATGGGGAGAAGCCAGTTGAATTGGGATGCCCTGAACTGGGTGAAGAATGTATTAACGAATTGTTATTCAGAAAAAAGAGCCATGGTCGCAGGCAAATGGACGTTTAGCAAATGATCGGGGTGTTATCATGGAAATGAATTATGTAGATTATCTCAAACATGTTGAAAATGTGCTTGAGGAAGCAACTATCAGAGAATTTGCCAGTCAATTAAAGACTTTCGGAAAGTTTCGAGAGTCTCGTGATGGCTTATGGGAACCTGTTCCGTATTCAGGATATACTTTAATCACCCCGACCTTTCAAGCTGACCCTAAAAATGCCGATTTCTATCGGCTTCTGAGTGATATCAGAGAAGAATTATTTTGGAACATTCTCTTGCCAGGAATTGTTTGGGCTCCATCCATTGCTCTGCATCTGACGATAGGGCGTTTAATTTCTGGGGATGCTTTTACCTGTATTATGAACTCGCGAGAAGAGGAATTTCTCCTAGCTTTAAGTCAGTTATTTTCACAAATATCTAGTACTAGACCAGGTTCTTTAAACTATGAAGTTAAAGGACTTTCTATTTTCCCTCAAGGGGTATTAGCTGCCATTGTTTCACCTGTAACAGAAGATGATTATAAACCTCTGCAAGCTTTCAGGGATTGCTTGTATACTGATAAAATCCTAAACAATCTGGGTGTTGAGAGGAAACGCAGCTTTCACGGGCATATCACGCTATTTTACATCGAGGATAAGTTATTTAGAAATGAGAGAAGAAAGCTAGCTGATGCTTTGATAGACATAAACAAGAGATTTTTCTCCACACCCTTGCCGTTTAATCTAACACGAGCTGAAGTTAGAAAATTTGACGATTTATCTGAATTTCACCGTCGGGATCATTGGCCTGTGTATGTGTTTTAGCGCAACTTAGGCCAGAAAGGGTTAGGATATTTATGAATGTCGAAGAAAGAGAAATGTATGATTTTGCCAACATTTTAATGCATTCCGCAGGGACTAAATTGAAACAAGAACATAAACGTTCTGTAATCAAAGTAAGGGAAAAGACATCCCAGATGGACCTTGTTACGGAACATGATTTACTTATTGAGAAACTATTGGTAAAGGCTATCCTAGAAAAGTACCCTGGGCATGGAATATTAGCAGAGGAATGCCAGACGTGGGCCAGTTCGGATCTTAGCGGTTATACCTGGGTAATTGATCCAATTGACGGTACCATCAATTACTATCGTTTTGGTAAGGATTATGCCATATCACTAGCCCTATACTTGGGAGAAAAGCCGATTTTTGGCCTGGTCTATGATGTTGCAAACGGTCTTATGTTTAGCGCAGGTCAAGGCGAAGGGGCAATAATGAATGGGTACCGCTTGAATATTTTGCCCGATCGGCACGAGAGGCTAAATAAAGCGGTTGTTGGCATCAGTCTGAGAACCATGAGAGATTTTATAGGTATGGGTATGGATGTTTTGGGGATGCTGTCCAGGGTGCAGGCGTACAGATATTTGGGTTGTGCATCCCTTGAGTTATGTAAGGTTGCCAATGGGGAATATGATCTGTTCATATCGTCAAATGTCCATGAATGGGATGTCGCAGCAGCCAGGATTTTTCTGGAACAACGTGGGGGAGGGCTTCTCATACGAAGAAAAGACGATAACAGATCGCGTTGTGGTAAGCTATTGGTAGCTGCTTTCCGTTCGTCATCGATGTGGGAGGAAGCGACTGAATACCTTCCTCAATGCCTCAGAGAAAAGTTTGAAGCTTAACTTGCTTCCTCTATTACCCATTTGCTTTCTTGGACCTTATTATGCTTTGACGGCATAGGAAGATTTCGTCAATGGGCTTGATGTTCAGCTTTTGCTGAACCAGTTCACTTTGATAACCTGTTTGCAACGCTTGAAGCCATATAAGAGTCTGGTTTAATTACACACTCAAATCCGCAAGCTTTAACCCATCCTTTGATTTCCGCAACGTACTGAGAAGTTGGACCATTATATCCCACATCTACATGAACTTCGATTTCGTGAGGAGTATTACTTTCCTCAAAGATATGGTTCAATTTAAGAGCTAACTCAATGCTCAAATTTGTTTCATAAAATATCTTTTGTCTTATGTTACTGATTTTTTTTACTTTTTTGATTTCAGAAAAGTAAATTCCGCCTTTTCCGACCTTATTTATTATTTTATGGATACCTACTGTGACTGGTACCTTCGTAATATTCGAATTTTGGCTATCGGTTCCCACAGCGATTACAAATTCCATATTGGGGTCTTCAGCGGAATAAGCTTTAATAATGGAAACCATTTCTTCAAAAGAAACTTCTCCGTATGTCAGACTGTACATTAATAATCTCCTTTCAAAATGAACGAATTATCAAGAGGCACTGAAATACGTCTTGCGATTTCATTTTTAGAACTTTATATTATTATATAATTTATGTGTAAAAGCAATATTATATTTTTGTTAAGAAAGAGATAAATAAGTAGATAGAAAAATTCAGTATAAATACCGATATACCGAAATAATAATTGACGTATGTCCGTAACATAGTATAATTAATTCTAAAAAGGGCATATGTCAATAATCTAAAGAAGGCAATATGTATGGCGAGAAGAGCTGGAACAGGTCAAAACGAGGCGTACAGTCATGATCATCAGCCCATGATCAATGTGGAGATTAGAGGAGTATATTAGTTATTTTCTTATTAGGCAGTTTTAAAATACTAAGTGGAGGAGGAGAAATTGATGAAAATCGCCGTCGTTTATTTCAGCAAGACTGGAAATACCAAGAGGGTCGCAGAGCTTATTGCAGAGGGTGCTAACAAAATTGATAATGTCGAAGTAAAATGTATGTCTATTGAAGAAGCCGATAATGAATTCTTGACGGAGGCCAAAACAATTATCTTTGGCTCACCAACCATCGCTGGCACTTTTTCATGGCAAATCAAGCAATGGTTGGATACATCAAGTAATGTCAAGTGTGGCGGAAAAATAGGGGCCGTTTTTGCTACAGCCAATTATGTCGGCGGTGGAGCAGAAGTAGCAGAATTAGCAATGATTGGGGAATTATTGGTCAAAGGGATGTTAGTCTATTCTTCGGGCGTTGCGGAGGGACAGCCTTTTATTCACTATGGGCCTGTGTGCATAAAAGACGGAGATGAAGGGCAGAAAGAAAGGGCGATGATTTTTGGTGAGCGTATTGCTAAAAAGACAGTTGAAGTGTTCAACTAAACAGATTATTCAATGCACAACTGAAAACTGCGCCTTATAATGAACATAATTCATCACTTCAGGAATGGTGTTTTCTTGGCAAAGTTTTAAGTTATGGGACAAAAGAGCATGTTGTTACCTTCTACAGATAACAACATGCTCTTTTTTGGAAAGATTAGCTCTTCAGGACATATAAAGATTGTTATGAAGAACTATCTCATTTGCTTTGCTAGGGCCGCTGCGATGGCTGCTCCGGTAAGGGAGCCTCCGGCTGACAATGTAACATTGATTAGGCCCGCTTTACTCTCTAACGTTTCGTTCAAGACAACCGTTAATTCCTGGGTGTAGCCAGGCATCCCTTTGTACATGGAGCCATCAATGGCCACAGTGTGGCGATGGTTGAGATGTGGGTCGAGATGTCGGACGACCCCGATCAAGCTAGCCGCCACCAACCGGGCTGAACGTTTTGTAAGCAGATGGGCGATCCGTTGTAGAGCAAAGCACTCATCTCTTGGTGCAAGGCATGAGTGAGAATCCTCATCAAGACAAATTAAAGCCAGGTCTTTGCCGCTTATGGAATAGGGTTGGTTCCAGCAAGCAGGGGCAGGAGGGTTATTAAGTCTGCCTAGCAGCCCCTGCAGGGAAAAATCCAAGACAATCTGACGGAAAAGCTCTCCAAGGTATTTGCCGGAGAGCTTTTTTTCGAATTTCTGCTCCCCGGGGTTATCACTCGACTGATCTAGCCATTGATCATAGACTGTTTCCGGAGCGGCAGAAAAGTTCCCGGACTCGGTGTTTATGATGATCGGAGCCTCAAATCCCGGCGTTTTCTGTTCAAGGTAGCAGGTGTTGTACCCTGTGCCGATAATCGAAGCGATGTCTACGCTGGGGTTTTGATAGGCTGCGGTCAGAAAGGTGGTCACAGTGTCGTTGACAATGGCAACAGGTCTTACGACACCGCCAAGTCCTCGGCGCTCAAGAGCGGCATAGAGCAATTGGCCGACGTCTTTACCTACTACACCAGATGTCTTGATTTCTTTATTCCAGTTGAGGAGAAGTCCTTCCTCTATCCTGCGTTGGTGATAGGGGAAGGAGAAGGCGAAACCCAGGGGAAGTGGTCCTGAAGTGCTAGAATTCAGTGTAGAGTTGGCTGAAGAATTATTGAGCGCTTCTTGAACGATCCCTGCCAGGTAATCAAAGAGCTCTTCAGCCGTCACTGTTGAGGCGCGGTAGTCGTACCCGGACTCGGGGTCTGATAAAGGCTGAGATAGTCTATACAATTCCAGATAATTTCCTTCGCCCTTAAGCTCGACAACAGCGGCTCGGACATTAGAACCACCAAAATCAAGGGCTAGAAAGGTCCCAGCCTCGCAGCCGCTCGGTGCTGAAAGATAAGACGGAAACATCTTAAGGGAGCTTAGATGCCCACTTAAGCCATGCTCCATGTGCTCCTGAAAAAGAGAGGCAATAGTTAAGATCTCGGTCTGAGAGATTGATAATTCATTCTCTAGTTGAGTTATAACTTGCTCAAGCAAAACACATACATCCTTCCTATGGACCCAACTTTTAACTGAACTCCAGATCTTTCTTAGTTTAGTACTGTATGGCTATCAAGCAAATATTCGCACGCTTCGTACGGGGCAGAAATAGTTCATCATAGTTGCCTGATTCTATTCCTCCCAAAAACAAAATATGATTCTAAGTTTGCAGCGCAAAAATAAATATCTCTTTTGTTAGTGATGACGAACAAATTTTCCTTCTTTATGGGTAGATGGAAAATACTAATAATTATACCAACCGGTATCCACTTCTTCAATAGAAGCCGATTCTGCTCGGAAATTGATACAAAGTCCTCAACAGTTAAGGCATTAAACCAAAAGTGCCCTCCCACTGCCGAAAAAATTCAGGCTATGGAAGGGCTCTTAATTTATTCACTTAGCAGATACTGCATGGCGTGACATTTTTGGGGTATTACTCTGACAAAGGGTAGCTCGACGGTTGCGAAAGTAAATCAAAAGATCAGCTAATACCATCATGAAATTCAGTAGGTATAAATATACAACCATATCATACTGATTAAAAACTTTATGCAAGATTCCAGCAACATATCCAATCAGAACAACAATTAGAAAAGCTACGCTTTTACCTTCGGTTGAGCGAGATGTGTAAGACTTATAAATGGAAAGGGGCCAAGCAGCGCCAAAACATATTAACATAATTACTTCAAAGATACTCATAAAAGCCTACCTCTATTCAAGTTGTATTGTATTTACTTTCACAATTCATACTTTAATTATACAACTTTTTAGGGCTCAGTAGTTCGGAATTGCTAAAGTTCCAAAATTCAAAAGAGACTGAAAAATGGCCTGCTGCGCATATGGATAAGATAGGCCTTATAGTAAAAGAAATCGATCCCCGTGGTTTTCTGCGGTTTACTTCTATCGGTGGGGTAGACCAGCGAACCCTCTTGTCCCAAGAAGTACTTGTTCATAGACGCGAGACTATTCTTGGGATTATAGATTCCTTGCCTCCACACCTTTTCGATAATATGGACTCGAATCAAGCTGTTAAAATGGAGGAAATGGCTATAGATGTGGGACTTTCTCTCGCTAAACTTCATGAGATCATCCAAGTGGGTGATGTAATTACCCTAAGGCGAGAAACATATCCTTTGCTTAATAAGGTGATGGCGGGAAAATCGTTGGATGATCGGGCAGGGGTCGTGGTCATGATGGTTTGCCTGGAAGAACTCTCCCACTTGCAGCATGGCCACGATGTGATTGCAGTAGCGACGACTCAAGAAGAAGTAGGAATTCGGGGAGCCCTTACTAGTGCCTATACGCTTAATTCAGATTTAGCAGTGGCGATAGATGTTACCCACGCCAGTACTCCAGATACTAAGGGTCAAGTTACCATTGATTTAGGTAAGGGCCCAGCAGTGGCACTGGGGCCCAATATTCATCCCGCTATCTACCGTCAACTCTCAGAAACAGCCCAAGAGCATCGTATACCCATTCAGATCGAACCAATTCCAGCACATTCTGGAACGGATGCTTGGACTATTCAAGTAACCCAAGCAGGTATTCCTACCGGGCTGATCTCTATTCCTTTACGCTATATGCATACCTCTGTGGAAACTTTAGATATGCAAGATGTCCTTAACTCAGGAAAACTACTGGCTCATTTTATAACCTCCTTACCGGACGATTTGGAGGGATTGCTATGTTATTAAAGAATTTAAGCGAACTAAACGGTACCTCAGGGGCTGAAAGTCTTGTACGTAATTTCTTACGTGAAACAATCAAACCTTTTGTTGATACCATTAACATTGATAAAATAGGAAATTTGATTGCGGTAAAAAACGGACATCTTTCGGGTCCAAAGGTTATGATTTCCGCTCATATGGACGAAGTAGCGCTAATGATTATTGATATAACCAGTGACGGTTTTCTCAAATTCCGGCCTGTCGGTGGAATTGATGCTTGAATCCTCGTCTCTAAACCTGTACAAATCAACGAAACCCTGGTCGGGGTAATTGGGGCCAAAGCTATCCATTTACAAAAACGTTCAGAACGATAAAAGGCTTTATCATTTGATCAGTTATATATTGATATAGGGGCGAAATCCAAGGAAGATGCTTCCAGTAAAGTTAAACTAGGCGATTACGCCTACTTCATGACGAAATGCGAGCCTTTCGGAGAGGAACTTTACAAGGGGAAGGCTTTTGATGATCGGGTAGGGTGTGCTATTTTAGTAGAGTTGCTTAAAAAAGACTATAATTTGCCCATAGTAGCTGCGTTTACAGTGCAAGAGGAGGTAGGCCTCCGGGGGGCTAAGGTCGCAGCGTATCACCTTGCTCCAGATTTTGCGATTGTTATTGAGGGAACAGTAGCTGCCGATGTGTCTGATCGCGCAGAAGAGGGTTGGGTTACCGAGTTGGGTAAAGGCCCAGCTTGCTCACTCATGGATAGAGCAACCCTCTATAGCCCCAAACTTATCCAATGGGTAACGGACATAGCTCGTCAAAAGCGAATTCCATTACAGTATAGGCGTGGAAGCTGTGGCGGAAATGATGCAGGGCCTATTCATATTAGCAAAGCCGGAATCCCGACGATTGTTTTAAGTGTACCGTGTCGCTATATTCATTCTTTTGCCTCAGTGATTTCTGAAAAGGATTATAAAGCTTGTCTTAACCTAGTTGATGAACTATTAAAAGATCTCCCGCGTATGTTCGGAGTTAGAGCGATTGATAAGGAGGACAAAGTGTAATGGATTTGGATTTTACAATGCTTCGAAAGTTTACCCAGATAATTGGCCCGTCCGGTTCCGAAGAGCAGGTCGCGGAATTCATATCCACGCAACTGCGCCCTTACTGTGATGAACTAAAAACAGATACTTTAGGAAATCTTATAGTTGAGCGTCATGGATCAGGTAAAAAAATTATGGTTGCTGCTCATATGGACGAAATCGGGTTGATGATCACTCATATCGATCAAGATGGGTTCTTACGTTTCACTCCCCTCGGTGGAGTGCGTATCCCCAACTTGGTTGGACAACGGGGTTAAGTTTAGTCAGGGCAAGGTGGGAACAATCGGAGTTGAAAAATTAGACAGGCCAAGCGATTTCAAACTAGATAAGCTTTATCTTGACATTGGTGCATCTTCACGGGAAGAAGCTGAACAGATTGTTCACATAGGAGAAACAGCAGTTTTTGTAGGGGATTTCGTGGAATCAGGATATAGAATTATAGCCAAGGCCCTTGATGACCGGATTGGTTGTTTTGTAGCAATGGAAGCCTTCAAACGCACCAAGTCTACCCATGAACTAGCGTTTGTTTTTACGGCTCAAGAAGAAATTGGGACACGCGGTGCCAAAACGGCTGCCTATGCTCTTCACAGCCCCGCCGAAATGATCGACAAACGTGATGTTGAAACAGCTGTAGATTTACTAGTGGCCCTGTTAGAGCGTCCTATAGAATTATAGAAGAGACTACGTTTCGATCCTATGTCTGTTTAAAAACAACCACGGCCCGATAATTTTTTTCTGGTCGTGATTTTTTTTAAACAGTCTCCTGATGGCGGATCATTAACATCCTAGAATGGTTTCGGTTGCCTGATCTAGCTTCTTGTTTTCACGAGATTCATGATCATGTTGCATCCTAGTAATTTTTTTCATTTCAAAATAAATAAGAATACCGGTTAATAGTACTGATAATCCATCTGCAATAGGAGCAGTTCTCCAGATACCATCAATCCCCCAAAACCTCGGTAAGATTATTAATAAAGGGATAAACAGTAAAACTTGTCTGGAAAGGCTGAGTATAATGGATGGGAGTGCTTTTTCCACTGCTTGGAAGTAGCTGGAACCTATAATTTGAAAACCAAGTACAGGGCACATCGCAAAATATACTAGCATAGCATCCGCCGTCATTTTCGTAAGTGCCAAATAGCCCCTTATCCCGAATTCAGGATAACCTACTTTATCCCGAAGAATTTATTATCCCGAAGTTTTTAAGTGGATGTTTAAAAGCCTCTAATATCAACTTAGTTTCTAAAATCTTATCTCAAAACTTCGGGATAATATTCTATTGATAATCAGACTTTCA